>LIDZ01015568.1_pt1 | contig 28632 bp, 25 predicted proteins | sample 644651 | NCBI WGS metagenome assembly LIDZ01 (sample SAMN03856242, study PRJNA289617) | food metagenome | isolation source: wine grapes on drying loft during traditional withering process | host: Vitis vinifera cv. Corvina | place: Italy: Gargagnago di S. Ambrogio di Valpolicella | collected 2014-01 | reverse complement strand
CTGATTGAACCTGAGGAAATGAACAGAATGGCGGGTAACCGCGTGGTTGTTCTTTGCACAGGCAGTCAAGGCGAGCCAATGTCTGCATTGACACGTATGGCCCGCTCCAGCCACCGCAAGGTGGATATCATGCCGGGCGATACAGTTATTATTGCAGCAACACCAGTACCGGGTAATGAGAAGTATGTAGGCCGTACGATTGATGAATTATTCCGTCTTGGCGCTAATGTTATTTACAGCGGTTCCAATTCAGGCGTTCACGTCTCCGGTCATGGTAGCCAGGAAGAGCTGAAGCTTATGCTCAACCTGATGAAGCCTAAATTCTTTATTCCAATTCATGGTGAATTCAGAATGCAGCGCAGACATGCAATCCTTGCTGAAGCTGTTGGCGTAGAGCCACAGAACATTTTCATCACAGAAATCGGTGAGATTGTTGAAATTCAGAACGGTGCTGCTCGCAGAGCCGGTAAGGTAACAGCAGGCAACGTACTGATCGATGGCTTGGGTGTAGGAGATGTTGGTAATATTGTCTTGCGCGACCGCAAGCTATTGTCTCAGGATGGTATTCTTGTTGTTGTTGTCACGCTGAGCAAGCAGAATGGAGCAATTGTCTCCGGTCCGGATATCATCTCACGCGGTTTTGTGTACGTACGGGAGTCTGAAGGACTGCTGGATGAAGCGAATCGTATTGTATCCAGCACACTGCAACGTCTCATGAGTGAGAAAGTAAATGAGTGGGCTTCCCTCAAAACAAGTGTCAAAGATTCACTTGGCCGTTTCCTCTACGAGCAGACTCGCCGTAGACCGATGATTTTGCCAATTATTATGGAAGTGTAAGGAGAACTCTCTCCTTAAATATATTTTGTAGGGCCAAGGCCCCTTTCCCCCGGAAATATTGGACGGTTTCCAGGGGGAAAGGGGTTTTTGTGTTGAGTTTTTTGCATAATGCAGCACCCTGAAATGTCATACTAATGAAAGTTAATATGGCTGCAGCAAGCAGAGAGCTGCAAGCGTTAAGGGAGAGCTGCGAACTATGGAGTACACAGAAGGATCTAACCCAGGCAAGAATGAGGAAATTATTCCCGGCGAGGTGAGACCTGATATCAATGAGATGATGCCCCCCAGCACAATCGGGGCACTGAAGGAGTTGGGTCAGACAGCGGTCCCAAACGGAGAGCCGGATATCTTTTGTATGACGATTATCGGCCAGATTGAAGGTCATTTCGTGCTGCCTCCCCATAATAAGACAACCAAATATGAGCATATTATTCCACAGCTGGTAGCGGCTGAGCAGAGCAAAAGCATTAAGGGTCTGCTTATTATTTTAAATACGGTAGGCGGAGATGTGGAAGCAGGGCTGGCAATTGCCGAAATGATCTCGTCCCTGTCTAAGCCTACGGTAACCGTGGTCATTGGAGGCGGTCATAGTATCGGAGTGCCGATCGCGGTATCTTCCAGCTATTCCATCATTGCAGAAAGTGCGACGATGACCATTCATCCGATCCGCATGAATGGTTTGGTTATCGGAGTGCCGCAGAGCTTTGAATATATGGAGAAGATGCAGGAGCGGGTGGTTAAGTTTGTTACCTCACACTCGCGAATTACCGAGAAGAAATTCAAGCATTTGATGTTTACGACCGGAGAACTCAACCGTGATATCGGGACAGCTGTTGGCGGGATGGATGCCGTTAAATATGGTCTGATGGATGAGGTTGGAGGAATTGGAGCAGCGCTCGCGCGACTTAACCGCATGATTGCCGGAAATAGCCCTATAGAGTCCTCAGAAGCGATAACAGGGGGGCTTACCCAATGATTCTCTATACAGTTATGCCCATGGAGCAGGTATGGGAGGGAGCACTGCATACGTTCCCACCTGTACGCGAGATAAGCATTAAGGGAGTATTGATGCAGGTTGAACCGCTGGAAGAAGGACGAGCTCGTATTGTACGTCTTCTAGATTGTCCGTTGGACCGTTATTTGGATCCAGCACTCTCTCCGGGAGCGATTATTTCGTTAACATAATGATGCAATTTCTGACAAAAGAGAACATAGGTACGCCACGCCATTATATGGTATAATATTGTTCCGGGGGTGGCTGGCGTGGCTAAGCGAAAGAAGAAAAAGAAAAAAGCGCTGCTGGGCAGTGTTTTAAAATATGAAATATACGGAATTATGTTGATCACAATTTCTGTCATTGCGTTGTCAGGCGAAGCGGCAGTTGGACGCTCATTGTCAAGCATGGCGGGTTATTTGTTGGGTAGATTTTATTTTGTGCTGCCGTTGGCCGGAATTTTTTATGGACTTATGGTCATGATACACCGGAGGTGGCCGTCCTCATGGAACAGCCGTCATACTGGCGTGCTGCTGTTGGTGCTGTCCATGTGCCTTATGAGTACGATCTCTGCGATGGAACAGAAACTGGGTCCTTTATCCATGTTGCATCCGGGCAATGTGATGGCACAAGTACATAATGATCTTGCGGGATCACTTTCACCTAGTTCTAACGATAATAGCAGTGTTTATATGTTGGGTAAGGATATCAGCGGAGGTTATATTGGCGGGCTGGAATATGCAGCTCTATTATGGCTGTTTGGAAGCCTCGGAGCCAAGCTGCTCATGATCGTCATGCTGGCAATAAGTTTCATGCTGGTAACCAATCTGTCCTATGTGGAGCTGTTTGGGTTGCTGCGGGTCCGTGCTGTGAAGCTTGTAGAAGGTATCCGACTTAAGGCGGCAAACCGTCCTCAGGCGGTACCGGTGACAACTAGGGTAACGAAATCCAATAAGGTTTCTGCTGCGCAGCAGGTTATGCAAAATGATGATGATGAGGACGACGAACAATCTTTGCCTAATCGCAAACAGCCATTCTTGTTCAAAAAGCTTGCTGGATGGATTTCCGGTACTCCACAAACGGAGGGGCTTGCTGATGATGATCAGGATGAAGAGCTTCAGGAACCTATCCTAAGAAGCGGTCAGACGGGGCCAATTATATCGGGTATGGCCTCAGGTAACGGACCATTTTCTCACGGTCAATTGGAGAGTGATATTGGTGAGGAGGAGAATGAGCCGGTTACCCCGATCATTCGCGATTTCTTTGAGCATATCCGCTCCGAAGGGCTGAATGCAGAAGACCGTGAGGAATGGAGTGAGTTCTCGCCAGCTGCCCGTAGTGGCGGTCCTAAGGCTGCAATTATTAACGGTAGGGATACACCGAGCGCGGATACGATGGATCCATTACAAGAGGGCGATGTAGCCATAGAGCTGGAAGGGTTATTAGTAACTACTGATGATGGGGATATTATTCCTGTGCCGCCACCTCCGCCCAAACCCTATAAACTTCCTTCTTTTCGTCTTTTGTCCAAGCCTGTGGGAGTCAAGGCTGGAGATCAGAATGATTATATGCAGGTGGCCCGTAAGCTCGAAGCAACGCTGGAGAGCTTTGGAGTAAGGGCAAAGGTACTTGAGGTAGTAAGAGGACCTGCGGTTACCCGTTACGAGATCCAACCGGATATTGGTGTGAAGGTAAGCCGTATCGTTAATCTTACCGATGATATTGCCCTAGCCCTTGCAGCCAAGGATATCCGTATGGAAGCGCCTATCCCGGGCAAGTCAGCGATAGGGATTGAGGTGCCGAATGCTGAGGTGTCCATTGTTACTATGCGTGAAGTTATGGAGACACAGATCTTTCAGGAGGCTGAATCGAAATTAACGATTGCGTTTGGGCGGGATATTTCCGGACAGACTATTATCGGAAATCTGGCCAAGATGCCCCATTTGCTGGTTGCAGGAGCGACTGGATCAGGAAAGTCCGTCTGCATCAACGGTATTATTACTAGCATCTTGTATAAAGCGAAGCCTAATGAGGTCAAATTCCTGATGGTTGATCCCAAGATGGTTGAACTTAATATCTATAACGGAATTCCACATCTTTTAGCACCGGTAGTTACCGATCCGAAGCGGGCCAGTCTTGCCCTGAAGAAGATTGTTGTGGAAATGGAGAAGAGATATGATCTCTTCTCCAAATCGGGAACGCGGAATTTGGAAGGCTACAATAAATTAATGAAGGATAACCCGGCCGCCGTGCTGCCTTATATTGTTGTTGTTGTGGATGAGCTTGCCGACCTAATGATGGTTGCCGCCAATGATGTGGAGGATGCGATTTGCCGGCTTGCCCAGATGGCACGGGCAGCAGGTATTCATCTAATCATTGCTACTCAACGACCTTCAGTCGATGTTATTACTGGTCTTATTAAGGCGAATATACCTTCCCGAATTGCGTTTGGTGTATCCTCTAATGTTGATTCACGCACGATTCTGGACATGCCTGGTGCGGAGAAGCTGCTTGGACGTGGAGATATGCTTTTCCTGCCGATGGGAGCCTCCAAACCGGTTCGGGTTCAAGGTGCTTTTATGAGCGATCAGGAGGTTGAGGACATCGTTCAGTATGTCAGTAGCCAAGGTGAAGCCAACTATGATGAATCCCTTGTTCCGGAAATCGATGATACCACAGCAGAAGATCAGGAGCCACAGGATGAATTGTATGAACAGGCAGTACAAATTGTACTAGAAGCGAAGCAGGCATCCGTATCATTGCTTCAGCGGCGCATGCGCGTCGGATACACCCGTGCTGCACGCCTAGTTGACTCTATGGAGGCGCGAGGGGTCATCGGGCCTTACGAAGGCAGCAAGCCACGTGAGGTGCTGATCTCCCTTGAACAGTATCATCATAATAAGATCAGCTCGTAATTCAACAACATCAAACAGCCAGTCTCCATTCTTTCGGAGGCTGGCTGTTTTTTTTGATGGAATACTGCCTTCTTGAACTGCCATGCATAGGAAAAGCTGACTGTCGTCATAATAACTTTAGCCATCCATGGAGAACTTACAAGAGAAAGGTAGAGCGAATCCTATGAAGAAACAAAAGATGTGGATACTTGCCGCATTAACCCTTGCCTTGGCCGCCGCTCCATTTGCAGGAAGACTCATTATGGAACCTCGTGTTGTTCACACGAATCAAAGCACGGTTGAACCGCAAGCTCCGGAGACTATTGTCATCGAGGATGAGGCTATGCCCGCCTTCAGCACAACTCCGGTCAAATATGGAGCCTCCGGCCAGGATGTCTATGAACTGCAGGGGCGTCTGAAATATCTCGGTTATTACGCAGGGAAAATAGACAGCCAATTCGGAGCCAAGACCAAAAATTCTGTAACCTGGTTTCAGTGGAAATTTGGTTTGAAGGCAGATGGCGTAGTGGGCGCCAAAACAAAGCTGAAGCTGTATAACGCAAGTAAAAGTTGGAAACCGACTGAACCGTCTGCTTCAAACAAGACAGCTAACAATAGTAGCGCTAACACAAACACGACAGAGAAGTCGAATACAGCTGAACTAACATCAGGAAATACAATGGGCTTAACCGAGAATGATCTCAAAATTATGGCTAACGCCGTTTATGGAGAATCCAGAGGGGAGCCCTTTGAAGGTCAGGTCGCTGTAGCTGCAGTAATCCTGAATCGTGTGAAATCCCCGAGCTTTCCCAATACGCCATCTGGTGTTATTTTCCAGCCTGGCGCCTTTACTGCCGTAGCCGATGGTCAGATTTATCTGGAACCGAATGAGCAGGCCCGCAAAGCAGTGCAGCAGGCGCTGAATGGTTGGGACCCGTCGGGCGGTTGTATTTATTATTTCAACCCTAAGACGGCTACCTCCAAATGGATTTGGAGCCGCCCGCAGGTGAAGACGATTGGGGCGCATATTTTCTGTATGTAGCAGTGTGGAGCAACCGGGCATGCACTTCCGGTTGCTTCCTTACTTTGGAATGGTTTAGAATGGATAATACTTCATAAACTATTTGTAAAGCATCTATCCACGCCGTAAAGGAGTTTTGGACTTGACTAATAATGGGTTTCATCATGGCAACGCCGCAGGCATGCGTATCCACGTATTGCCGACAAAGGCTTTTAAGACTTTCGCCATCTCACTTTATGCCGGTGTTCCGCTTGACGAGGACACAGTTACTCCTACAGCGTTGGTTCCTTTTGTACTTCGCCGGGGCACAGCCTCCTATCCGGAGACAACGCAATTCCGTGAACGTTTAGAGGAGCTGTACGGAGCAGGCTTCGGTTTTGATGTATACAAAAGAGGAGATTATCAGATCGTTCAATTTCGGATGGATACGATTAATGATTCCTTTGTACAAAGCAAGGAGAGCCTGCTTGCTGAATCGTTCGCTTTTCTGGGTGATGTATTAACGCAACCCTTGCTGGAGGATGGAAGCTTCCGCCCGTCTTACGTGGCAACGGAACGTGAAACGGTACGTAAAAAACTCGAAGCTATCGTAAACGATAAGGCCCGTTATGCAGCTGAACGCTGTATTGAGGAAATGTGCCGCTTGGAACCCTACCGTCTGCATCCGCTCGGACAAAGAGCTGATCTTGAGGGTATTACTCCGGAGAATCTATACCAGTCCTACAAATCCTGGCTCGATGGAGCCATTCTTGATCTCTATGTAGTCGGTGATACTACACCGGAGGAAGTGGAGAAGCTAGTCAAACGTCACTTCGGCGGTGATAAGGCGGATACTGGGAAATACTCTTCCAAATTTACGCCTGTTGCTGTAAATGAGGTCCGGACGATCGAAGAGAAACTGGATGTCAATCAGGGCAAGCTGAACATGGGACTGCGAACCTCTATTACTTACAAGGATGATACATATGCGTCTGCGCTTATGTACAACGGAATATTCGGTGGATACCCACACTCAAAGCTGTTTGTCAATGTGCGTGAGAAGGAAAGCCTGGCTTATTATGCCTCTTCCCGCTATGACGGCCACAAGGGAATTGGAACGATCCAATCGGGTATCGAAGCTAAGAATTACGGCAAAGCAGTTGATATCATACGCAAGCAGCTCGATGAGATGAAGGCTGGAAATATCAGTGATTTAGAGCTGAGCCAGACTAAAGCGATGATTCGCAATCTGCTCTCTGAAATTCAGGATTCCGCTTTTGAAATGATTTCCTTCGATTTTAATCGCCAGATATCCGGAAAAGATCGGTCAACGCTGGAGCTGATTGAACAGGTGGAAGCAATAGGAGCTGAAGAAGTGAAGGCTGCTGCTGATACTTTTCAGCTTGATACGATTTATTTCTTGACAGGGCAGAAGGAGGAATAGCGATGGAAAAGATTCATTACGAGAGACTTCAAGAAACGCTCTATCACGAGGTTATGGATAATGGTCTTCAGGTATATGTGCTTCCAAAGCCGGACTTCCTGAAAACCTATGCTACTTTTGCAACGAAATTTGGTTCGGTGGACAATCACTTTCGTGTAGCTGATGGCGAAGAGACTCAGGTTCCTGACGGGATAGCCCATTTTCTGGAGCACAAAATGTTTGAGGAGCCTGAAGGTGATATTTTCGCAACCTTTGCTTCAAATGGAGCATCTGCGAATGCTTTTACAAGCTTTGACCAGACCGTATATTTGTTCTCGGCCACAGAGAATATTGAGACTAACCTCAGCACGCTTGTAGACTTTGTTCAGAACCCTTATTTCACGGATGAGAATGTAGAGAAGGAAAAAGGGATTATTGGGCAGGAAATCAATATGTATGCGGACAATCCAGACTGGCGTGTATACTTCGGACTGATTGAAGCGATGTATGCCAAGCATCCGGTTCATATTGATATTGCCGGTACGATAGAATCAATAGATACGATTACAAAAGAGACGCTGTATAAGTGTTACCACTCCTTTTATCATCCCAGCAATATGCTGTTATTTGTCGTAGGCGGTGTGGAGCCAGAGAAGGTATTCTCGCTCATTCGCGCTAATCAAGGCAAGAAGTCATATGAGAAGCAGGGCGAAATCACACGTATTTTTGAAGCGGAGCCTGAGGAAGTCGCCAAGAAGCATCTGGAGAGCAAACTTGCAGTTTCCATGCCCAAGATCATGTTTGGTTTTAAGGAAAAAGAAGAAGGACTTACGGGTGAAGCAGCGGTGCGTCGTGATCTTACGACCAAGCTGATGCTGGATTTGCTGCTTGGAAGCAGCACAGCATTGTATCAGAAGCTATATGATGCCGATCTGATCTCAGATAGCTTTGGACATGAATTTAACAGTTCTCCACAATATGCTTTTTCAGCGATTGGCGGGGATACCAAGGACCCGGATTTACTCCTTCAGCGGATTAAGGAAGAAGTGAATCTGCTGCTGGAGTCAGGCTTCGCGGAGAAGGATTTCGAGCGGGCCCGCAAAAAGAAAATCGGCGGCTACTTGCGCATGTTGAATTCACCGGAAAGTATTGCCCACGAATTCACGCGTTACCAGTTCCGTGGTGGTGATCTGTTCGAAGTGTTGCCTGTTTATGAATCCATAACACTAGAAGAGGTTAACAAGCGCCTGCAAGATCATGTGGATTGGGAGCAGCTTGCCGTTTCGCTGGTGGTGAGTCCTTAAGTGGCTATTATGGGAGAGAACAGCAAGCCTATAGGGGAAATGACAGTGCTGGTTACTGGAGGCAGCGGGGGAATCGGAGGAGCTATTGCCGAGCGCTTTGCTTCTGTAGGAATGAACATTGTCATTCACTACATGAATTCGCACGAAGCTGCAAATGATGTAGCCAGACGGTGTATGGCCCTTGGCGCAAAGGTTATGACGGTGACTGCGGATATGAAAGACCGCAGTCAGCTTTTGCGTATGGCCGAAAGACTCGAAAGCAGCGGAATGCAGCCTGATATTCTTGTGAATAATGCTGGCAAATCGCATTACGGGATGCTTGCCGATGTGACTGAAGAAGAATGGGATGATATTATGGCGGTCAACCTGAAAGGGACCTTTCTATGCAGCCAGATTTTCATGCCCTATATGGTTTCCCAGCGGTATGGACGAATTGTGAACGTCTCATCGGTGTGGGGAATTTCCGGTGCCTCCTGCGAAGTGGCCTATTCCGCTAGTAAGGGTGGTGTCAACGCTTTTACCAAAGCGTTAGCTAAAGAGCTGGCTCCTTCTGGTGTGACCGTAAATGCGGTAGCACCCGGAGCGGTTAACACGGCCATGCTGGCCAATCTTCAAGAGGACGAGATGCGTATGCTGGAGGAGGAGATTCCGGCTGGACGCCTGGCTTCTCCCCATGAAATATCTTCGCTTGTTTATTTTCTGGCCCTGCCTGAATCGGGTTATATCACGGGTCAGATCATTAGTCCTAATGGTGGCTGGATAACCTGATGCTTCATGCTGGAGAAATACTCCTGCATAAGATTCTCCGACCTGAGACATATTATAACTGTTGATTTTAAATCTCACGTAAGGCGGCCGGTACTCGAAGTCGGGTGGTGGACCGTAAACATGAAGGAGGATTTAAGATGTCAACAGAAAATACTGTAATCAAGAATTTTGATACCTGGAAAAAATTTCTGGGTGAACGGGTCGTACAGGCGGAGAAAATCGGGATGAGCGAAGAGACGATCACTAAGCTTGCCTTTGAAATCGGGGAATTCCTCGATAATAAGGTCGATCCAGCGAACTCTTCGAACCGCGCGATCAAAGAACTATGGGATGTTGGCGATGACGGAGATAAGAAGACCATTGCCAAGCTCATGGTCAAGCTGGCGAAGAATAACGCATAAGCTTGCAGAAAAGCTCCCCTTGAGGGAGCTTTTCTGCAATTTTACAGACTAACCTTGCCTTTCAATTTTTTTTTATATATCATTAACATGACCCTTGTTTCAGATCGCTTTGTTAAATCAGAGCTTTTTTTACGTCTGGCAAAGTACAGGGAAAAGGAATCTATGAGGTGTACAGGTGGAGTATAAACAATGGTATATGGAATATAAGATACATAAGAACAGACCCGGTCTGCTCGGTGATATCGCTTCGATGCTGGGAATGCTGGAGGTTAACATTCTGACGATTAACGGAGTTGAAGGCAAAACTCGCGGTATGCTGCTGGAAACGAATGATGACGAGAAAATTATGCTGATGGGCGAAATGCTCAAGAAGGTAGATAACATTACGGTTACAGCTCTGCGTACTCCAAGACTTGTGGACAAGCTGGCTGTCCGGCATGGACGATATATAGACAGGGATTCTGACGACCGTAAGACCTTCCGCTTCACACGTGATGAGCTGGGTCTGCTGGTGGATTTCCTAGGTGAGCTTTTTAAAAGAGAGGGCAATCAGGTTATCGGTCTACGAGGGATGCCGCGTGTTGGTAAAACGGAATCCATTATCGCGGGAAGTGTCTGTTCGATGAAGCGTTGGACGTTTGTATCCTCAACCCTTTTGCGGCAGACTGTCCGCAGTCAGCTTGCTGAAGATGAGCTAAACCCAAACAATGTATTCATTATTGATGGTATAGTTAGTACAATACGTTCCAATGAGAAGCATTACAACTTGCTGCAGAAGGTTATGAGTATGCCTAGTACAAAGGTTATTGAGCATCCAGATATTTTTGTGCGTGAGTCTGATTACACGTTCGATGATTTTGATATCATTATTGAACTGCGCAACAATCCCACAGAAGAGATATTGTATGAATCGTTCACAGCAAGCTATAGCGATGATCTATAGAACAGCAGTACATCGAAGATTATACTTACAAAACTTTAGGAGGTGATGGTATGTCGGAACTGGGCCGGCATTTGAAGGAAGCTCGTCTGCAAAAAGGGATGAGCCTTGATGATGTCCAGGAAGTAACAAAAATTCGCAAAAAATATTTGGAAGCCATCGAGGCGGAGGATTACAAGGTGCTCCCCGGTAGTTTTTATGTACGGGCGTTTATCAAGACCTACGCAGAGGCAGTTGGTGTCAATCCCGATGAACTATTAGAGGAACATGGAAATGTACCTGTACCTCCGGTGGATTCGACTATGGAAACAGTGATTCAAAAGCGCAGCCGCAGACCAGAAACGGAACGGAATGCCAAGTGGCTGCCTACACTATTAATGTGGACTTTCCCTATATTAATTATTGTAGTGATTTATATGTATGCCTCACAGCTTAACAAATCAGATACCAAGCAGATCGATCCGGTCAAGCTGACAGACGCAGAGCAAGACCCACAGACTGCTCAAACCTCCCCACCAGCGGCTGGTGGGGGCGTAGTAGTGCCTTCCGCCTCAACAGGAACTGATGTTGGTGGAGCTACTGCGCAAACGACTACAGAGCCAACAGCGACGCCAACTCCCTCTCCTTCCACACAAGCAGTTACTGTAACGGAGGATGGGAAATCGGGGAAAACTACGATATTCAAGGTTTCAGCTCCCCCAGGCAGCGCAGTACAGGTGGAGATTGCTGCCACTGGAGTGAGCTGGCTTGAAGTCTATAATGGGGAGAACTCCAAGGGTGAGAAGCTGTCTTTTGGCAATACTGCTGCAGGAGATACAATGAGCTTTACGCTTGGCAGTGCAGGGATGTATATTAAATCAGGTTATTCACCTGCCACGACGGTCACGGTTAATGGCCAAGTCATTACCGATGGAAAAACCTCTTCACGTTTTCTTGTTAAGCTTGATGAGGGCACAGCCAGCAGTACACCTGATGCAGGACTGAATGGCGAAACCAGTCAATAAAGGATAGATATGTATAGACTTTGGCTTTCTGGAGAACCTAAGAATGAATTACAGTTCTTACGCCAAAGTGAGGTGTATTCTTTCATGACTGTCAGCTGGATCGTAGCAGGACTAGGTGTTATCGTCAGTCTCCTCGGGTATTATTTGACACCAGGCGCCTGGGGCTATGGAATTCTGGGTTTTGGACTGGCACATATCTATCTTGGTATTCTGGATATGTTTCGGAATCCTGCCCGTAGTAGATAACAGCCGGAGCATTAAACGTCTCCTGGGGAAGAGGGAATCTCTTGGAGGCGTGTTTTATGTGATTAAGCCTGCATATCTGCCTCAGTAGATGAGCAGGAGCTAGCTTCAGCGTAAAAGCTCCACTTTGGTGGGGCTGTTTTCTATGTTAGGTTGCTTTTTTTCTTTCCATAATTAGACTTGAGAGACCCTTTCTCATATAATAGTAAGCAGAATAAACGCAAGCAAAGGACGTGGAGTAATGAGTTCGGAATGTTCATTTGACATCTTATCCAAGATGGATATGCAGGAACTGACCAATGCAATCCATCAGACCGAAAAGGAAATCGATAACCGTTTTGACTTTAAGAACAGCAAGAGCAGCCTCAAGCTGGAGAAAGATGCGCTAATTATCGCCTCTGAAGATGAATTTAAACTAAATGCCGTCATTGATATTTTACAAACCAAGATGGTTAAGAGAGGGATTACGCTCAAGAATCTGGATTTTGGCACCATTGAGCCTGCCTCTTTAGGAAGTGTCCGCCAGCGTTTGGGCCTCAAGCAAGGAATTGATCAAGAGAATGCCAAGAAGATCAATATTCTGATTCGCGACTCTAAGCTGAAGGTAAAGAGTCAAATTCAGGGCGATCAAATCCGCGTTACTGGAAAAAGCCGTGATGATATGCAAGAGATTATGCAACTTCTGCGAAAAGCTGATTTGCCGTTGGATTTGCAGTTTAACAATTTCAAGTAAGTTCTCGTACCCCGCAGTGCTTGTCAGCACCTATTTTGCGGGGTGCTTTCTGTTTTTTTGACACTCATTTGTGGCTATAATATACTTGCTTAAGAAATGTGGAATTACGGTTTTGTATGAATGATCAGGGGAGGAACTTCAGTGAATTTGCCCAACCGCATCACGCTAGCTCGCATTTGTCTTATTCCAATTATGATGTTTTTTTTGCTGGTGAATTTTAGCTTTTATCCAGAGCCAATACATTGGGGCTCATTCCAGCTTTCCATTAACCATCTGATAGCGGCTGTAATATTCTTGCTTGCTGCCAGCACGGATGGAATAGATGGTTACATCGCTAGGAAATATAATATGGTCACCAATCTGGGCAAACTGCTCGATCCCCTTGCGGACAAGCTGTTGGTATCAGCAGTATTGATTTCTTTAGTGGAGCTGGGTAGATGTGATTCATGGATTGTGATTGTAATTATCAGCCGGGAGTTTGCCGTAACTGGACTTCGCCAGGTTGCGCTGCTTGAAGGAAAGGTAGTAGCCGCCAGTAAATGGGGAAAAGTAAAGACAGTTGTCCAAATTGTTGCGATTTCTTTGCTGCTGCTTAATAACTTTCCATTTCAGTTCATTAGCATTCCTGTAGATGATATTGCTATTTGGGCCGCAGCAATCATCACTATCTATTCTGGAATTGATTATTTCGTGAAGAACAAGGATTTGCTTCAGCTTCATAATGCATAGCTGGAGAAGATTGTAAGGCAATAGGTATAGCGCCTATTGTTTTTTTTTCGCAATATCTGTTTTAGCAAACCATCAACTCTACAACCAGGAGGCGAAAGCCAGTTATGAAGGCGGAAATTATTGCAGTCGGTACAGAACTTTTACTCGGCCAGATCGTGAATAGCAATGCCCAGTTTTTATCGGTAGAGCTTGCTGCTTTAGGGATTGATGTGTATTTTCAAACCGTGGTTGGTGACAATAGCAGCCGTCTGCAGGAGGCCATCAAGATCGCACAAAGCCGTGCAGATGTTATTCTATTCACTGGCGGAATCGGTCCAACTGAGGACGACCTCACTAAAGATGCCTTGGCTGTTGCACTAGGTCGAACGGTTCATATAGATCAGCTGGCGATGGATCATGTGCAGCGTTTTTTTGATGAGCGGAAGATTGTCATGACAGAAAACAACCGTAAGCAAGCCTTAATTATTGAAGGCACTACACCGCTTCCTAACGAGATCGGTCTTGCAGTTGGCATAGCTTTAGCTAACGATAATAAATTTTACATCGTACTTCCTGGTCCGCCGCGGGAAATGAAGCCGATGTTTACTGATCAGGCCAAGCCGTGGCTGCAGCAGCATGCTTTGACTGATGAAATGCCGATTTACTCCAAAATGCTTAAATTCGCTGGTATTGGAGAATCGCTGCTGGAGGATAAGCTGATTGATCTTATTCACAGCCAGACTGATCCTACAATTGCACCTTATGCCAAAGAAGGCGAGGTCACAGTCCGTATTTCGACAAAGGCACCTTCCGAGCGAGAAGCAATGAAGAAGCTGGAGGTTATGGAACAGAAAATCAAGGAGATCCTTCCGGAGCATATGTATGCGAATATAGATGTGCCGCTGGAACAGTTAATTGTGGACTGGATGGCAGATGCAGGATTGACCCTGAGCGCTGCGGAGAGCTGCACAGGGGGACTGCTGATGGAAAGCATCACTAATGTACCTGGCAGCGCTACAATGTTTGCAGGAGGCATCGTCTGCTATTCTAATGACCTGAAGAAGAAGCTGCTGAACGTGCCAAGTGCTTTACTCGAGGGTAAAGATGCTCCTGGAGCTGTCAGTCGCGAAGTAGCTGAGGTGCTGGCAGATCAGGTGAGAATGATCGCGGACACCGATTTTGGATTATCCGTTACCGGTGTAGCAGGACCGGGGTATTCCGAACGTAAACCCGTTGGTTTGGTATTTGTCGGCTTAGCTGAACGTGGCCGCAAGACAGAAGTATACGAGCTTAATCTTAAAGGTACCCGCGAGAATATACGGCTACGTACCGTCAAGGCTTTGCTCTACCGCCTCTGGCGCAGGCTTGAGGAACGTAAAGTTGAGACTCCGCTCGAAGGAACGGTCTTGCAATGACATTCAGTTTAGGTATATAATTGACCCATACGGAAGAACCGTGGCACTGAGCTTTCTTTGCCGCGGTTTTTTGTTTTTTAAAATATAAGGATTTATATGTTCACATGATAACTTATCCTTATATTTCTCGAAGAAGCGGGTACCGTCCATAAAAGGACGGCGAAGCCGTTTCTTCTTGTGGTTCTTTGTTATTTGGGTTAGCTTCCTGTGATTAACTTACAATAAAAGGTATAATTAACCTGAGGATCAAAAAAAACGAATGTATGTTCGAAAAAAAGCTTGGCAAGACTTCCAAAACACGCTATTATATTACTATAAACAGTGAAGGAAGTGGTCTGATTGTCAGATCGTAGTGCAGCGTTGGAGATAGCGCTTCGTCAAATAGAAAAACAATTTGGTAAAGGTTCGATTATGAAACTGGGAGAATCCACTCATATGCAAGTGGAAGTTGTACCTAGTGGATCTTTGGCACTTGATATTGCGTTAGGTATTGGCGGACTTCCCAAGGGACGGATCATTGAAGTATACGGGCCAGAATCTTCTGGTAAGACAACTGTTGCTCTTCATGCTATTGCAGAAGTACAACGGTATGGAGGACAAGCTGCATTTATCGATGCAGAGCATGCGCTTGACCCTAAATATGCCAAGGCTTTGGGTGTGAACATTGATGAGCTTCTCCTGTCTCAGCCAGATACCGGTGAGCAGGCGCTTGAAATTGCTGAAGCACTCGTTCGCAGTGGAGCTGTAGACATTATTGTCATCGACTCCGTAGCGGCATTAGTGCCAAAGGCTGAGATTGAAGGCGATATGGGTGATTCTCATATGGGTTTACAGGCTCGTTTAATGTCTCAAGCTTTGCGTAAGCTGAATGGTGTAATCAGTAAATCGAATACGATTGCAATTTTCATTAATCAGCTCCGCGAGAAAATCGGAGTTATGTTCGGTAATCCTGAGACCACTCCAGGTGGCCGGGCCCTGAAATTCTACTCTTCGGTGCGGTTGGATGTACGTCGTGTAGAGAGTATTAAGATGGGTAACGATGTCGTGGGTAATCGCACAAAGATCAAAGTCGTGAAGAACAAGGTAGCGCCTCCGTTTAAGCAGGCGGATGTAGATATCATGTACGGTGAAGGGATTTCCAAAGAAGGAAGTCTGGTGGATATTGGCATTGATTTGGATATCGTTAACAAGAGTGGTGCATGGTATTCCTACGAGGGCGAACGTTTAGGCCAAGGGCGGGAAAATGCCAAGCAGTTTTTGAAAGAACATCAGGAAATGGCGCTTGAAATTGAGAATAAGATTCGTGCGGCAAGCAATTTATCAACTATTGTTGCTGCGCCGAAGGCAGCAGAGATAGAAGCAGAACAAAAAGAAGAAGAAAATCTACTGCTGGAAATTGAACAATAGTACTCGGTGGCGTGGAATTAAATTACATTTATGGTGCGAGCGCCCTGCGAAAGACTGTAGCAGGGTGCTTTTTCCTAATAAGTAAGTTATGAAGAATAAGGATCTACAGCTATGAGGTGACAAGCAGCCATGGTAATTCAATTGAACCCTGAACCAGAAGAACAAGAAGAGCAGGTGCTGGCCCATTTTCCTGAAAATGAGCCTCTAGAAATTACACGTGTAGAACTGCAGAAGAAGTCGAAACATCGTTATATCATTCATTTCGGGGCCTATAACATGACTGTTCATGAAGATGTCATGATTAAATATCGAATGATTACTGGGAATACTTTTATTAAAGCTGACCTAGAGGAAATTATTGTGGCGGATGAGCGCCAACGAGCTTATGTTGAGGGACTGCGTTATCTGGAACGGAAGGCGCGTACAGCGCTGGAGATGACCCGCCGTTTACGGGAGAAGGAAATAGGGGAGACTATTATCGCGGAAGTGCTGCAGCGTTTGCAGCAGGAACGTCTGATTGATGACTCCTTATATGCCAAGCAATGGGCGGAACAGCGCATTATGAACCAGCGCAAGGGCAAGATGCGGATTCGCCAGGAGCTGCGAGAGAAGGGCATCGACAAATCCTTGATCTCAGAAGTGCTGGAGAATATTAGTCCGGAACAGGAACTGGAGATCGCACTTGAGACAGGACGGAAGAAATGGAACCTGATCCGTGGTGATGTTGCAGGCAAACGAAATAAGACGGGAGCCTTCTTAATGCGGCGGGGATTTACAGGTGAAATGGTGCGCCAAGTTCTGAATACTTTGCTTCAAGAAGAGGATTTTGAGGGTGAAGAAGAGGAAATATACTACAATGACTGATTCTCTTGACTTTAATGAGTATATCGTCTCTCTTGACAATGTCTTTTTATAAATAATAAAATATAACATGAATCGGCATAAAGTAAGAATCCTTTTTCCTTCCCAAAAAGGTAACTCTTACTCGCGATTCGCGTACAACTCATATGAAATGTAAACGCCGGATAAGGCGGGCAGTGTGCATGTAATCATGTGCAGTATTGGCAATCGGTGAATTTACCGGTTTTTTGTATGGTGATGGAACGGATAGTTTAACAACTGCACAATTCCCAAGGTAACTCTTGGAGGAATCAACGAGGAGGTGAACAGATGCCAATTATCATCTGGATCATTATCGTTCTCGTTGTAGCTGCCTTATTCTTTGGGTTCGGTTATTTTATTCGTAAATCCATTGCAGAAGCTAAAATTTCAAGCGCAGAGAAAGAAGCACTCGTCATCGTGGAGAACGCGAAGAAAGAGGCGGAAGCGCTGAAGAAGGAAACGGTATTGGAAGCTAAGGACGAAATCCATAGAATCCGTACCGAAGCTGAGAAAGAAACTCGTGAACGTCGGAATGAAATCCAACGACAAGAGAGACGTTTGCTGCAAAAGGAAGAATCGCTGGATAAAAAAATGGAATCGCTTGAACGAAAAGAAGAACAAGTAGCGAACAAAGAGAAACGAATTGATGAAACCCAACAGCAAATTGATGTCATTTACAAAAATCAAGTCACGGAATTGGAGCGTATCTCCAATTTGAGCATCGAAGACGCAAGAAGTATCATTCTTAGCAATGTAGAGCAAGAAGTTCGCCATGAAACTGCACAAATGATTAAAGAAATTGAACAGCAAGCTAAAGAAGAAGCGGATAAGAAAGCCCGTGAAATCATTACACTAGCTATTCAACGTTGCGCAGCTGATCATGTAGCGGAAACAACGGTTTCGGTGGTAACGTTGCCGAATGAAGAGATGAAGGGCCGGATTATTGGTCGTGAAGGCCGGAATATTCGCGCACTGGAAACTCTTACCGGTATTGACCTCATTATTGATGATACGCCGGAAGCTGTTATTCTATCAGGATTTGATCCAATCCGCCGCGAAGTGGCTCGTACAGCACTTGAGAAGCTTGTGGCTGACGGACGTATCCATCCAGCTCGAATTGAAGAAATGGTTGAGAAATCCCGTAAAGAAGTGGATGAACGGATTCGGGAATACGGTGAGCAGGCTACCTTTGAGGTAGGTGTTCATGGATTGCATCCGGATCTGATCAAAATTCTGGGCCGTCTGAAATTCCGTACAAGCTACGGTCAAAATGTATTGAAGCACTCTATGGAGGTTGCTTATTTGACTGGACTGATGGCCGGTGAGCTAGGGGAAGACATCGTGCTTGCAAAACGTGCCGGACTGCTCCATGATATCGGCAAAGCGCTTGATCATGAAGTAGAAGGTTCGCACGTCGAGATCGGTGCTGAACTTGCGAAGAAATACAAAGAGCATCCAGTTGTGCTTAACAGTATCGCATCCCATCATGGGGACTGCGAAGCTACCTCGGTTATTGCCATGCTGGTTGGTGCAGCTGATGCTTTATCTGCCGCTAGACCAGGCGCACGCCGTGAAACACTGGAAACGTATATCAAGCGTCTGGAAAAGCTGGAGGAAATCTCCGAGTCCTTCGAAGGCGTCGAGAAATCCTACGCCATTCAGGCGGGCCGCGAGGTTCGCGTAATGGTACAGCCTGAGAAGATAGACGATGCTGAAGCATTCCGTCTGGCTCGCGATATTACGAAGATGATCGAGAGTGAACTGGATTATCCAGGACATATCAAGGTTACCGTTATCCGCGAGACACGGGCTGTAGAATACGCTAAATAGGCAAACAAGCAGAAACGGTAGCGCACCCTTCATCAGGACAGCATACGTTTCTACGGGAAATATAAGGATAAAGCTTAAGTAAAACTTATACTTTCTTATATTTGAAGAAAATTGGCCCCTAAGCGGGGGCCTTTTTTTCTTTAAAAATGGACGACTCAGAATGAAATACAAAGTGGTACAGTTTAGGAGGAGAAGATCATAAAAGTTTTATTTATTGGAGATATCGTAGGCAACACTGGAAGAAAAGCATTGCGTGAAATGCTGCCTTCCCTGAAAACTAAATACCAGCCGCATATTATAATCGTCAATGGGGAGAATTCTGCTGCAGGTAGAGGTATTACCGCCTCTATTGCTAATGAATTTTTCAATTGGGGAGTTCATGGCATCACATTGGGCAATCACACTTGGGATAACAAGGACATCTTTGAATTCATCGATGATGAGCCACGAATTATTCGTCCCGCCAATTTTCCGCCAGGAACACCAGGCCGAGGGTATACTGTCGTTAAAGCCAATGGCAAGGAACTGGCGATTGTCAATTTGCAGGGCCGTACTTTTTTACCGCCTATCGATTGTCCTTTCCGTGTAGGAGAAGAAATTGTTGAAGAGCTGCGCAAGGAACATAAGTGTATTCTTGTTGATTTCCATGCGGAAGCCACCTCGGAGAAAATTGCTATGGGCTACTTTATGGATGGACAGGTATCCATAGTGGTTGGGACTCATACGCATGTTCAGAGCAATGATGATGTGATCTTGCCAGGCGGAACAGCCTTTTTGACCGATGCCGGCATGGTTGGTTCTAGAGAAGGGATTCTCGGGATGGAAAAAGACGCAGTCTTGTATAAGTTCACTACTCAGCTTCCGGCACGATTTGTTGTGGACGAAGGCAAGTGGCAGCTCAATGGTTTATTTGTAGAGTTGGATGAGGACACTGGTGCGGCAAAACGTCTAGAGAAGATACGCCTGCGTGAAGATGAATGGGTCATGAGCTAGTCTAATTTTGGTGGGGCTAGTAAGTAAGTCGGGAAAAATGATGGATTTAGGCGAAGTGTGATATTTTTTATAGCAGAAAAGAGTATCTTTTGTACCATTTTCTCCGGAGAGGTCCGCAAAAAGAAGGAATTATTTCTTCTCTCGCGAATAACATCTACTGTAGTGGAAGAACACCAACATTTTTCCCAGGGGAGGTACTTACTATGGATGTATTAAAAGTATCAGCTAAATCCAATCCAAATTCCGTCGCCGGTGCATTAGCAGGTGTTCTTCGTGAACGTGGAACGGCCGAGCTACAGGCTATTGGAGCAGGAGCACTGAATCAAGCCGTCAAAGCTGTCGCTATCGCCCGGGGATTCGTCGCACCAAGCGGCGTCGACTTGATTTGTATTCCAGCCTTTACAGATATTAAGATTGATGGAGAAGATCGGACGGCGATTAAGCTGATTGTCGAGCCCAGATAATAGATTAGCAGTTTGGATGGAAACCTGTTTGCTTTTGTAGACAGGTTTTTTTCTTTTGTATTTAAGGGAAAGTGAGGGAATCTCTTGAACAAAGCCGATAAGCTGAGGGTAGTAGATTTTCACTGTGATGTACTTAGCAAGATGCAGGCCTTTCCGGACATTCATTTCGAGAACGATCATCGTCTTGATGTTACTGCGGAGCGATTGCTGGCGGGTGGGGTAGGAATGCAATGCTTCGCAATCTATCTGTCCGCCAACAGAGGAAGACCTAGCTTTGAAAGTGTTCTGGGACAAATTGGTTTCTTCAGGGAAAAGATAATAGGCTCAGGAGGCTTGCAGTGGCTGCGCTGGAGGGAAGATCTAGAGAATCGGATGAATGTGCCCCCTAGTTGGGGAATGCTCTCTCTGGAGGGCGTAGACGGTCTGGAGGGCAATCTGTTCTATGCTGAGCTTTGCTTCGAGCTTGGGGTGCGTTTCTTCGGGGTAACCTGGAATTATGCCAACTGGGCCGCAGATGGGGTCTTGGAGAAACGGAATGGTGGATTCACGGAGAAGGGGCGGGAACTGGTAAAGTGGTGCAACCGCAGTGGAATGCTGCTGGATGTGTCGCATCTGTCACCAGCGGGCTTCTGGGAGCTTAACGAGCTTAGTACGCGGCCTTTTATTGCCTCCCACTCCAATGCTGCTGCAATCTGCAAGCACCCGCGTAATTTGAGCGATGAGCAGATTAAAACGTTGATTGCTATGGACGGTCGCATGGGCTTGACCTTTTTTCCGAGCTTTGTACGTGACGAAGGTGCGGCAAAAGCTGAGGATTTACTGAAGCACATTGAGCATGTCTGCAGTCTTGGCGGTGATAAGCAGCTGATGTTTGGCTCCGATTTTGACGGGATCGATTCCTGGCTGGAGAATCTGGAGCATCCGGGAAAATATCCAGAGTTTGCAGAGCTATTGCTTGCGCATTATCCGGAAGATTCTGTGAAAGGTTGGTTATCTGGAAATGCTATGTCGTATTTGAAGCTACATTTGCCGTCTAAAACCTCTCAACCGTGACAATCCTGTTCCGAAATCATAAAATGTCGAAAAAAAGGACCTGAAAGTGAGGAGCTTCCTTTTTATTTTTGCTGAATAAGATGTATAATATTCAATGGCTTGTACAGATACTAGAGAAAATACAAGGAGTGACTTTACAATGAGCAAGACTGTACCCGTAGGTGTGTCGGCCCGACATATTCACCTAACGCAGGAGCATGTGGAAGCGTTGTTTGGCCCAGGCTATCAATTGACTGAGTTCAAACCACTTTCCCAACCCGGACAATTTGCAGCAAATGAACAAGTAGCAGTAATCGGCAGCAAGAGTAAATTCGACAAAGTAAGAATTCTCGGACCCGTGCGTCCGGCATCCCAACTGGAAATCTCGCGCACTGACTCTTTCAGCCTTGGTGTGAAAGCACCTGTACGCGAATCCGGCAACATCGAAGGAACACCAGGCATTACTCTTAAAGGTCCTGCCGGCGAAGTAGTACTGGAAACAGGCGTTATTATTGCAGCTCGTCATATTCACTTTCATACTTCCGAAGCTGAAGCTTGGGGCATTGCTGACAAGCAATTGCTGAAAGTTCGTCTTGGTGGAGATCGTGGACTCGTACTAGAGAACGTTCTGGCGCGTGTATCTGACAACTTTGCACTCGACATGCATATCGACACCGACGAAGCTAACGCTGCAGGTGCCAACAATGGCGATACTGCTGAAATTGTAGACTAGTCTTTTTTATTCATAACGAATGAGAGCGGGGGAGAAATCCTCTGCTCTTTTTTTATTGTTTTTAACTAATTTGAGTATTTTAGTAGAAAAATGGTTATTAGTTAAGTATGAGGAATATTCGTTGTTATCTTCCTTTAGATTTTTAAAGTGCGAAATTGGGAGTGATGATATCAATGGAAATGGAACTGGAGAGGAAATTTAAAATAACTTTAGATGAGATATTGTCAATCACTGACAACATCGAATTAATTGATGTGCTGCGTAGAAAAGATAAGAGTTCTGAGTTAGCCCAAAAAGTAGCAAACGTAGGGTATTGGGAGTATGACGAATTGCTTGACAAGGTCACATGGTCCAAACAAATGTTTATTATTTTTGCGATCGATGATCAATTAGCGCTAAATTCAAAATCCATTTCGAATTGTATCCATCCAGATGATCGGGATCGAGTTCATGAACGTTTTGTCTTAGCAGCGAAGGCTAAAGTTCCCTATACCATTGAATATCGCATCATTCGACCGAATGGGGAAGAACGGCATGTGATCGAGATTACCGAGTTTTACCCTAAGGGAGTCATAGGAACCATTCAAGATATCTCGGAAAATAGAAAATTAAAGCTGCAATTAATAGAAGAAGGCCAATATTACAAAGCGTTGTTTGAAAATAATGTGGACGCCGCCTATTCTATGGATCTGGAAGGTAACTTCCTATCATGTAACTCAGCATTAGAGGATATGTTTGGATATTCCAAGGAAGAAATATTAGATATAAATTTAAATGATTTTGTGGAACCGGCATCTTTGGGAACCATTCAAACTTACTTTAAGGAAGCCATTAAATCTCTCTTACCCCAAAATTATGAGATGGCAGGTATTCATAAGAATGGGGAAGTTATTGATTTTATACTTACGAATATTCCTATCATTATCAATGATGAACTGGTTGGGATTTATGGAATTGCTAAAAATATATCAGAGAAAAAAGTGATGGAGCGAGATCTTCAGGAAGCAGAAGCTAAATATAGAGGGATTGTGGAGCAATCGATAGTAGGTGTATTTATTGCCCAGAAGGGGTCGTTTGTGTATACAAATCCGCAATTCAACACTATGTTAGGTTATAACTCTTTAATAGGCGTGAATGTCTTAGTGACGGTACACATGGAAGATAGAGAACTCTTTTCAAGTAAAATCCTGAATTTAAGTGAAGGGCAATTTAACCAGAGCATTAGCCATAGAGCTGTGAAAAAGGATGGTACCGTCTTAATATGTGAGGTTCATTTCACAAAGATACTTCATAACGGTGAATTGGCAACGGTTGCAACCGTCTTGGATATTACAGAACGACGTCATACAGAAGAGCAAAATCAATATTTGGCTTATCATGATTACTTGACCGATCTTCCTAATCGCCGGCTGTTTGAAGATCAGTTGGAGAAGGAACTGCGGGTGGCTCAAGTCTACAACAAGAAACTGGCAGTTATATTAATTGATCTGGATCGTTTTAAATCAGTGAATGATGCGCTAGGCCATTCCATTGGAGATACCTTATTGCAGCAATTTGCAACAAAACTGCAAAGCTGCTTGGGTGAGGATCAAATTGTGTATCGCCTTAGTGGTGATGAATTTGGTATTATTCTATCCGATGTGGATAATCATCGTGACCCGATGTCCCTTGCCGATAAAATCATACAAATAAACGGCGAGGTTTATTTAATTGAAGGTTATGAATTAACAATTACAGTCAGTATTGGCATAAGCATGTTCCCTGTCGATGGCGTCAATATGGATATTTTACTCAAAAGTGCAGACACCGCACTCTTCTTCGCGAAATCTGAAGGCAGAGACCAGGCCCAATATTATTACTCAGCATTAAATATTCAGTCTTTTAAGATCTTTAAGATGAGAAATGGTTTGCGTAAAGCATTAGAAAACAAGGAATTTTTTCTGCAATATATGCCACGTGTAGATGCTCAGACCAAGCAAATTCTGGGGGTGGAAGCTTTAATCAGATGGAATCATCCAGATTGGGGCCTTGTTCCACCCTGTGAGTTCATCCCGCTTGCTGAAGAAACTGGACTTATTGTCCCTATCGGTGAATGGGTCTTGCGTGAAGCTTGTGAACAGAATAAACGCTGGCAGGAGATGGGGCTTCCGCCCATCGTAGTCTCGGTTAACTTCTCTGTACAACAGTTATTCAAGCATAATATATTGCAGATCATCGATGGGATTATTCATGATTCAGGTATAACTCCAGATTGTTTGGAGATTGAAATTACGGAGAGCTCTTTCATAAGTAACGAAAAAGAAGTGACTCAGTTGCTGTTGGAGTTAAGGAAGCGGAGAATTAAAGTTTCGCTGGATGATTTTGGGACAGGCTATTCGTCCTTATATATGCTTAAACGCTTGGTGCTGGATACGATTAAGATAGATAAATCATTTGTTGAGGAAATTCTAACTAATGATGTGAATAGAAGCATAATTGAATGTATTTTGAATTTAGCCAAAGCGCTAAAAATGAATGTGGTTGCCGAAGGTGTGGAAACGGTTGAGCAATATGATTTTTTGAAGGCACAACATTGTGATGAAATTCAAGGCTATTATTTTAGCCGTCCTATTGGACCCTCTGAGCTTGCAAATCTATTGAGAAATAAGTATATATTTAGTCCATCCGTGCCCATTAAGCAACAGGAATTAATCTTAAACCGTAGAAAAAACTTTAGAGTTCATTTGGAAGATCCGCTAGTAGCCGGAATGACAATTGTAATGTTTAAGGGCAGAAAGGTTGATCTAGGCACTACGGATGTGTATGTTACGAGCATTGGCCCGGAGGGATTGAGTTTTCTAATGGGCTTCAAATTACCTATGAATGATGAGATCACGTTGATATTTGAAACGGAAATATTAAATCAGACTTATGAGCTAGAAGGGAATATTACTTGGAGTAATGAAATTGAAGGTGGCGAAGTTTACGAGTACGGTGTGCAATTTCAAATAGATGAGAATGAGCAATCAGCATTAGCTCAAAATTTAAATCTGCTGGCTATCAAAATCATTGAAGGCGTTCCAGCACATACTCAAATATTTGTCGGAAATCCTATCAATAGAATTAAGGAGAAGGCTAAGAAAGTAAGGTAAGAAGATTTACAATATAACGGAAGAAAGAATAAACAAAAAGCGTTGGCAGAGAAATACTCCTTCTCTAGCAACGCTTTTTTTTCTAGAATCAGACCGGATTGAGCTTATAATGTAAAACTGCTGACTAGTTGATCCAAGTTCTCAGATAATTGGGTCAGATTTTGCGAAGAGGCTAGTAGCTCTTCCATAGCAGCCAAGGATCTCACAGTTGCTTTTGCGACCTGTTCTGCTCTCTCACTAGAGGTCTCCACGTTGGTAACCAATGATTGAGTAGTAGCGGCAATTTCTTCGGAGCTCGCAGAGATTTCTTCGACAATGGCGGATACACTCATAATCTGATTGTTCACGATATCTACATCTACTGCGATCTGATCAAAGGATTCTCCAGCGTTACGCACAGCAAGTAAGCCTTCTTCGGTTTTTTCAAAGCTTTGACTAATTTGCAGGGCAACCGTTTCGGTTTCATTTTGAATCGAAGAGATCATTTGAGATACCGTTTCAGAGGCTACACGTGATTTCTCGGCCAGCTTTTTGACTTCGTTGGCTACGACGGCAAAACCCCTGCCTTCCTCGCCTGCTCTAGCTGCTTCAATGGCTGCATTCAGGGCTAACAAGTTGGTTTGTGATGAAATCTGCGCAATCAACTCAATAATTTGATCAATTTCCTTTGTTTTTTCTCCCAAGAGCATAATTTTCGTTACGGATTCTTTAGACTGGCTAACCACGTTCTCAATGATAAGTTGTGTTTCAGTAATAATCTGTTTTCCTCGTTCTGCCTGTTGCATAGAGTTCATTGAGGCATTGGAGACTTCCTCTGTGCTCGTTGCAATATATCCAATACCCGTTGCTACTTCATCAATAGCAATAGAACTTTCATTGATAGAAGTAGATTGGTCTTTCGCATTTTGAGAAATTTCTTCAATGGATACTGAAATGGCTCGCTCAGTTTTACCTGTCATTGTAGAAATTAATAGAATTTGATTGGCGTTATCTGCTAATTGACCTGAGGAAACGGATATTTGCGTCAGAACTTTTTTGAAGTTACTGACCATATGATAAAAGGAGCGCGATAAAATACCGATTTCATCCTGGCGATTGTTGTTAAGAACTTCTAAATCCATGGATAGATCACCAGCAGCGATACGTTCTGAAAAACGCACAAGTGCAATCAAGGATCTCGTTAAAAAGCGGCGGACCAAAACCCAAATGCTAAGCATGACAAGGACTAGAAGAATTATGGTTGTTACTATAATTTTAAGAATAGATTGGTTTGAAGATTCTAACTCGTCTGAAATGGAAAACTGGATTCCTGCAACGTATTTGACCTGATCCTTATTATGTAAAGGGGTTGTGACGTCTACGGTATCCTTATTAATAATTGAAACGGTTCTGTTCTCTTTAGCTGCGGTGATATCTTCGGGATCCGCTTTTTTACCGACCATAGCAGGATCTATGGATGCGATCGCTGATGGATCATTATCCAGTTTGTAGATATTAAATTCGATGACCTCTGGATTCGCAGCTTTAAGTTTGTCTAGGGATGCTTGGAGGCTCTGAGCGGTATCATTCCCGGTAAGTGTTGAATCAAAGGTATCGACAATGACTAAGGCCTTTTCTTCTCCGGCATTTATGGCCGCCTTTTTACTTTCTGAATAAAAAATAGAACAGGAGATTATCGAAACAAGTAATACAGAAATCCCAACCAAAACGATAATTTTATTAGCTAATTTCATGGTAGTCCACCTCGTAGTTAAATTATGTATATTAATGATAGCGAACAGATTTAAGCACGAGTTACATTATATAACACAGCAAAACGGACGGACAGCCCGTTCGCTATCTTGACACATAGGATGGATGTTGAGTGTAACAGCTGGTTAATTTTAGTTAGAAATTCGAAATGAATTGTGTATCTATGAAAAAATAAAAGGCATGACTCTACCTTTTTACAATATAATGTGCTATAATTATATGTTGCGACGCGCTTTGTGGAAACGCTGATAGCCAAAGATAGATAAGTTACTTGATTTACAAAAATATATGTACATGAAATTAGGGAGAAAAAATGACATTTAACGAATTGAATATTATGCCTGCCATTCTAAAAGCATTAAGCAAAGAAAACTATACAGAGCCAACACCTATACAGGAACAGGCGATTCCAGCAGTGTTAGCCGGCAGAGATTTGCTGGGCTGTGCACAGACAGGAACCGGGAAGACCGCCGCTTTTGCTGTACCTATTATCCAACTGCTAACTGAACAGAAGACTGCTCCCAACTCAGGACGCAAAATTCGTTCATTAATATTAACACCTACTAGAGAGCTGGCATTGCAGATTTCGGACAATATCAAAGCCTATAGCCAATACACAGACATTCGTTGTACCGCTATCGTAGGCGGCGTTTCCCAAAAAGCTCAGGAACGGGCGCTAGCTCAAGGTGCGGATATCCTTATCGCAACACCAGGCCGACTCATCGATTTAATGAATCAGAAGCGGGTTGATTTGCAATTTGTGAAGATACTGGTGCTTGATGAGGCTGACAGAATGTTGGACATGGGCTTTATCCATGATGTGAAGAAGATTATTGCCAAAATGCCTGTCAAAAAACAAACGTTGTTCTTCTCGGCGACGATGCCTCCAGAAATAGATAAAATGGTCAAATCATTATTGGTTAATCCAGTGAAGGTAGAAATTACTCCGGTGTCTTCTACAGTAGATAGAATTGAACAATCTATTTATTTATTGGAAATGGGAAATAAGCAAAACCAATTAAATCGTCTGTTAGAGGATAAAGCCATTGTTTCGGCACTGGTGTTTACTCGAACCAAACGTGGGGCGGATCGTGTTACGCGTGATCTGGCGAAAATTAACGTTTCCGCTCAGGCCATTCATGGCAACAAATCACAAAATGATCGGCAGAATGCATTGAAGAATTTCAAGAGTGGGGCAACACGTGTGTTGGTGGCGACGGATATCGCAGCCAGAGGGATTGATATTGATGAGCTTTCACATGTAATCAACTTTAACCTGCCCAACATCCCAGAAACCTATGTTCACCGAATTGGCCGTACCGGCAGAGCCGGACTGAGCGGAACCGCGATCTCCTTCTGTGAAATTGACGAACTTCCGTTTCTGAAGGATATTGAGAAATTGATCGGAAAGACGATCCCGGAAGTAAAAGATCATGCTTATCCGATGCCTAAATCGGCTCGTACGTTCAAGACCTCATCGAAGCCAGCTGCAGCCAAGCCTGCCAAACCCAAAGCAAACCCACCGCTTAAGCCTAAATCCGAGTGGTTTAAAAAGGGCAGTAATACAAGTGGCAGACCCAGCAGCAAGCCTAGCAGTAAAACAAGCAGTAAGACTAGTAGATAAAGGTCTTAAGTTGTCTTGAACAAGCCCGAAGAACCGTCAGTGAAACTCTACTGAGGGTTCTTTTTTTAGTGCGCCCAGCATGGGCGCTATCTCTAGGGTTGAAGTCCCGAATGGTGAAGG
>LIDZ01014242.1_pt4 | contig 28874 bp, 25 predicted proteins | sample 644651 | NCBI WGS metagenome assembly LIDZ01 (sample SAMN03856242, study PRJNA289617) | food metagenome | isolation source: wine grapes on drying loft during traditional withering process | host: Vitis vinifera cv. Corvina | place: Italy: Gargagnago di S. Ambrogio di Valpolicella | collected 2014-01 | reverse complement strand
GCGGCGTGAGCCAATTTCCTGGGTGTACGCGGTGTCTAGTAGGAACGGCTTCAGCCGGGAAGGGGCCGGTATGGACAACACAAGATACGCAGCGAGACGCCTGACGCCTTCCCGGCTGAAGCCAGTCCCACAGGGTATGCGGCATGAGCCAATTTCTTGGGTGTACGCGGTGTTTAGTGGGACCGGCTTCAGCCGGGAAGAGGCCGGTATGGACAACACAAGATACGCAGCGAGACGCCTGACGCTTTCCCTAAACAACACAAGATTTGCAGCGTGACACCCGACGCTTTCCCGGCTAAAGCCAGTCCTACGGGGTACGCGGTGTTTAGTGGGACCGGCTTCAGCCGGGAAGAGGCCGGTATGTACAACACAAGATTTGCAGCGAGACACCCGACGCTTTCCCGGCTAAAGCCAGTCCTACGGGGTACGCGGTGTCTAGCAGGACCGGCTTCAGCCGGGAAGAGGCCAGGATGTACAACACAAAATTTGCAGCGAGACGCCTGACGCCTTCCCGGCTAAAGCCAGTCCTACTGGATGATCGCGGTCCTACCAGGCCATATGCAGGTCCAAAGGATTGTGAGCGCCCTCCACGGTTGGCTTTCCGTGCCAAAGGTGTACATTGAATTCAAAATACAATAAGCACAGGAGACAGACATGACCCATGCCACTGATCGCACCTTGCAAGTCCCTTTCGCCGGTCCCACGTTGTTGGGCACTCCACTGCTGAACAAAGGCACCGCCTTCAGCCTCGACGAGCGTGAAGCCCTGGCCCTGCAAGGCCTGCTCCCCGAACGCGTCGAAACCATCGAACAACAGGCGAGCCGCGCCTATCACCAGTACCAAGCCTGCGCGACCGATCTGGACAAACACATCCTTCTACGCTCGATCCAGGACTCCAACGAAACACTGTTCTACCGCGTCGTCGACGACCACCTCGACGAGATGCTACCGATCATCTACACCCCCACCGTGGGAAAGGTCTGCCAGGAATTTTCCCGCATCTACCGCAGTCATCGCGGCTTGTTCATCAGCATCGCCGACAAGGACCGCATCGACGAAATCCTCAACAACGTCACCAAAGACAACGTCAAAGTCATCGTCGTCAGTGATTGCGAGCGCATTCTCGGCCTTGGCGATCAGGGCGTCGGCGGCATGGGCATCCCCATCGGCAAGTTGTCGTTGTACACGGCGTGCGGTGGCATCAGCCCGGCCTACACGCTGCCGGTGGTGCTCGACGTCGGCACCAACAACCCGGCGCTGCTGGCGGATCCGCTGTACTTCGGCCGTGGCCAGGAGCGTGTTCGCGGCGCTGAATATGATGCGTTCGTGCAGGCATTCGTGGAGGGCGTGCAGCGCCGTTGGCCGGAAGCCATTCTGCAGTTCGAAGACTTCGCGCTGACCAATGCCATGCCGTTGCTCGCGCGCTTCCGCGATCAACTCTGCTGCTTCAACGATGACATCCAAGGCACTGCCGCCGTCACCGTCGGCACCTTGCTGGCCGCCTGCAAGATGAAGGGCCAGCGCTTGTCCGATCAGACCGTCGCCTTTGTCGGCGCCGGATCCGCGGGTTGTGGGATCGCCGAGCAGATCATCGCGGCCATGCAGCTTGAAGGCTTTTCCGAAGCCCAGGCGCGCAGCCAGGTGTATCTGCTCAACAGCAAAGGGCTGCTGACCGATCGCCAGCCGGGCCTCTACGATTTCCAACAGCGCCTGGCCCACTCCAGCGATTCCCTCAACGACTGGGCGTTCAGCGCCCACTGGCCATCGCTGCTTGAGGTGGTCAGCAACGCCAAACCCACGGTGCTGATTGGCGTGTCGGGCAAGGCCGGACTGTTCACTCAGCAGATCGTCGAGACGATGCACAGCCACTGTCCGCAGCCGATCATCATGCCGCTGTCCAACCCGACCTCGCAGATCGAAGCGCACCCCAAGGACATCCTGCAATGGACCGACGGGCAGGCGTTGGTGGCCACGGGCAGTCCGTTTCTGCCCATTGAGGTGCTGGGCAAAACCTTTTCCATCGCGCAGTGCAACAACTCCTACATTTTCCCCGGTATCGGCCTCGGCGCCATCGCCAGCAAGGCGACCCGCGTCACCGACGGCATGCTGATGGCGTCGGCCCAGGCGCTGGCTGAGTGCGCAGCGGCAGGGCAGATGTTGCCGCCGCTTCGGGATGTTCAGGCCGTCAGCAAACGCATCGCCTTTGCCGTCGGCATGGCGGCCCAGCGCGACAGTGTGGCGCCTCCGCAATCGGAAGATGAACTGTCAGCGGCCATCGAGAAAGACTTCTGGCAGCCCGTTTACCGCTCGTACGTTCGCCGCCCTGACTAAGACCGTCGCATACAAAAAGAACCCGCCAGCTCGGCGGGTTTTTTTATGGCAGCGAGGTAAAGCGTCAGGCCAGCGTCAATGAAACCGGCGGCAACCCGTCGATCTGTCCCGACACCTCAGCCATGCCCTGGGCGAAGTGCATGCCAGTGTAAGAACCTGTGGTGATCACCAAGTCCTTGGACAACGGCAGTCCATTGAGGGTGTGATGGTTGACCAGCCACGGCAACAGCCGGCGCGGGTCGCCTGCCGGATTGCCGACTTTTGACGGCACGATGCTCTCGCCATTCACCGTGAAGGTCAGCGTCGGTGCAACAAAGGGAAACGACCCGTTGTAGGGTATGAAATCACCCACCACCAGGGCGCCGTGGTTAAGCAGATCGGCCAGTTGCGTCAGCGGCTCGATCTTGGGCCACGCCGCAAACCGGCTGGAAACCACCTCGACGGACGCCGCCATTTCGCCGACGCCGGCCATGACCTCCTCGTCGCTGTACGCCTCATCCCGTGGGCTGAAGTCGCGGTTTAAGCGGAAGGCAATTTCCAGCTCCAGACCCACCGGCGGATAGACGCTGCGGTCCAGTGTGCCGGTCGACGGGAACAGGCAGTCGCGGGGCAGGGGCGAGCCCTGAATCGGCCCGTCCGTGGACTTCGAACCGATCTTCCAGCCGCCCGCTTCAACCCCACGCAAGCGCAGGATTTTCTGCTGCGTGAGGTACGCCGCGTCGCGGTCGGACGGGTTCAGTTCGAAATCCAGCTCGCCCAACAGGTCATGCTTGTTCTGCGCATCGACGATCAGCTGCGCCAGGCGCGAAGGTTGGGTGTCAGTGTCCAAAAGCGTTCTCCATTGAAGTGGCTCGATTGCAGGTGCCGGGCTGAAGCTTTATGGGGCAAGCACCGCCCGAAGGCGGCTCCCGGTGTCGCTTTATTTACTGACCACCGGCGCCGGTTCCGCACTCGGTGTCAGCGGCGCAGCAGGCTGCCCGTAGTCAAACTTGTTCTGCGGCTTCATGCGGAACGACAGCACGACACCAATCGCCAGCAGAACAATGCTGACCAGAAACGGCAGCTGCCAGTTGCCAAACTTGTCGATCAACAGACCGGCGGCCACCGGGCTGACGATGGCGGCCATGGCCGATCCGGTGTTCATCATGCCGCTGGCGGTGCCGCAATGGTCCGGCGCGATGTCCATCGGAATCGCCCACATCGGGCCGATGGTCATCTCGGAGAAGAAAAACCCGATCGCCAGGCAGGCCAGGGAAATGTGCATGTCCTTGGTGAACATCAACGGCACCAGCGACAGCAGCGTCAGCCCCAGGCACACGGCAACCATGAGGCTGCGCGCCTTGTTCAGGTCCTTGGTCCGCGCATAAATGCGGTCACTGACGATGCCGCCCAGGGTGTCGCCGACCACGCCGCCGAAGAACACCGTCGACGCGAAAATCGCCGTGCCCTTCAAATCCAGACCCATGTTCATGAAGTACATCGGCACCCAACTGAGCAGCAGCCACAGCGTCCAGCCGTAGCAGAAGTAAACGATCGTGACCGGGGCCATGCGCTTGAACAGGCGACCCCATGGCAGCACGACGGTGGATTTCACTTTCGGCGGCGGCAGGGTGTCCAGTTCCTGTTTGGAGATGCGCGGGTGGTCTTTCGGATGCTCGGTGAACACCGCCATCCACAGCATGACCCAGACAAAGCTGGTGGCCGCGCAGACATAAAATGATTCACGCCAGCCGTAGGTGGCCATCACCGCGATCATCGCTGCCGGCGCCAGCGCGTTACCGAGACGGGCGAAGGCGTGGGTGATGCCTTGAGCGAAACCGCGTTTTTCCTTGGGGATCCAGCGGGACATTGCCGCCGTGGCTGCAGGGAACGTTGCGCCTTCACCGAGGCCGAGGAGTATCCGCGCGACAATCAGCGAAACGAAGCCGCCGGCCAGCCCGGTCAGCACCGTGGCGCTGGCCCAGATCAGCCCGCACACCACCAAGGTTCGCTTGGCGCCGAAGCGGTCGCTGACCCAGCCGCCGATGATTTGAAAGATCAGGTAGGGGTACGCGAAGGCCGAGAAGACGATGCCGATCTCGGTCTTGGTCAGATTGAATTCTTTACCGAAACCGACCGCGGCGGTGCTGACATTGACGCGGTCCAGGTAGGTAATGAAATACATGGCGCACAGCATGAACAGCACCACCGTGGTGGGGCGCAGACGTAAAAACTTCATGTGCTATCTCCAGTTTCTTATTGTGTTCGCTGACAACGCGATGATTCGGGATAGTGAGATGTGTCAAAAACGCTGCGGGGGTGCCGCAGCGGGGTGTGGCATTAGTCGCGTCGCAGCGGCACCGATTGCCCTCCCAGGTAATCCATGGCGGCCAGCACGCCGCTGGACTGCAGTTTTACGCCGGCCATTTGCAGGCCCATTTCGCAGCCGGTGAGGGTGGCCATCAGCATCAGGTCATTGCAGTCGCCCAAGTGACCAATGCGAAACATGCGGCCTTTCATCTTGCCCAGGCCGGTGCCCAGGGACATGTCGAAGCGCTCGTAAATGGTCTTGCGCACCTGGTCGGCATCGATGCCTTCAGGTGTCATCACGCCGGTGAGCACGGGGCTGTAAACGCTCGGATCGGCGCACTGAATCTCCAGGCCCCAGGCGGTCACGGCGGTGCGGCAGGCCTTCGCCAGACGGTTGTGACGGATGAACACGTTGTCCAGGCCTTCGCCGAGGATCATGTCCAGCGCTTCGGACAAGCCGTAGAGCAAGTTGGTGTTGGGCGTGTACGGCCAGTAGCCGGTCTTGTTCATCTCGATGATCTCGTCCCACGCCCAGAAACTGCGGGGCAAACCGGCGCTTTTGCTGGCCTCGATGGCTTTGGGCGACAGGGCGTTGAAGCTGATGCCCGGCGGAAGCATCAGGCCCTTCTGCGAGCCGGAAACGGTGACGTCCACGCCCCACTCGTCATGCCGATAGTCGGCGGACGCCAGGCCGGAGATGGTGTCGACCAGCAGCAGGGCAGGGTGGCCCGCTGCATCAATGGCCTTGCGCACGGACGCGATGTCCGACGTCACGCCGGTGCTGGTCTCGTTATGCACAACACAGACCGCCTTGATGCGATGCCCGCCGTCAGCCCGCAGGTGGTCTTCGATCATTTGCGCATCGACGCCACCGCGCCAGCCTTCAATTCCCGGCCGACCGATGAACTGCGGTTTGAGGCCTAGACTCAGGGCCATCTTCTGCCACAGCGTCGCGAAATGGCCGGTCTCAAACATCAGCACTTCGTCGCCCGAACTCAGCGTGTTGCACAACGCCGCTTCCCAGGCCCCGGTGCCCGACGCTGGATAAATCACCACCGGATGCACCGTCTTGAAGATTTGCTTGATGCCTTCCAGCACCTTGAGCCCCAGCTCGCCGAACTCCGGGCCACGGTGATCGATGGTGGGGTAACTCATCGCGCGAAGGATGCGATCCGGCACCGGACTAGGCCCCGGAATCTGAAGGAAGTGGCGACCGGCAGGGTGGAAATCGAGCTTGAGCATCGGTGACTCCTGGTTTTTTATAGTTTTGTATTTTGAATTCAAAATTAACCTAGCACAGGGCGATGCTGTGTCAAACGGCCTAATTACGCTAATCTTCCCAGCGAACTGGAGCATTTTCGAATAAGGACTCGATGCCAGAGCGGGTCCGATAAGGATTTTGTATGCAAAATTTTGACGAACTATCCGACCAACCGGCGCCCCGTCTCATTCCCAAGGTCGAACGCCAGCGCCTCCATGACATCGTCATCGATCACCTGCGCGGCTTTATCACCGAAGGCGTGCTGGCACCCGGCACCAAACTCAACGAGCGCGAGCTGTGCGAAACCCTCGGCATCTCCCGCACGCCGTTGCGCGAAGCGTTGAAGGTCCTGGCCGTGGAAGGGCTGATCGAAATCAACCCCAACCGTGGCGCCAGCGTTGCCCGCATGTCGGAGCTGGAGATCCGCGAGACCTTCGAACTGATGAGCGGCATCGAAGCCTTCGCCGGAGAGCTGGCCTGTGAGCGCATCACCGCTCAGGAAATCGAAGACATCAAAGCGCTGCACTACGCCATGGTGGTCAGCAAAAACCAGAACGACTTGCCGGGTTACTACCAGCGCAACCGCGCCATCCACGACCTGATCAACCTGGCCGCGCGCAACTCGGCGCTGCGGCAGGTCTACCTGTCGCTGAACCGGCGCATCCACGCATTACGCTTTCTCTCCAATCATCAAGCCCCGAAATGGGACCGCGCGCTGCACGACCACGAAGAAATGATCGAGGCCCTACAAGCCCGGGATGGCAAGCGCCTGAGCAGCATCCTGCGCCACCACCTGCTGGAAAAACGCGACGCCCTGATGCTGCTGGTCAGGGACGAGTCCGAGCACCCGGATTCCATCCGTCGTTGATGCGTCATTAAGGGAGCTGCCGACCATGCCCCGTGATCTCGATGCATTGCTCGCCGCTTGTGCCGACCGGTTGCCGCAACTGGAAACCCAGCGCCTGATGCTCTATGCCGGCGCCAACCTCCCCAGCGCCCGCGCCATGGCCGCGTACAACCCTGCGCTCAGCGCCTACCCGGCGATGGGCCCCACCGGCCACAAAGAACAGCCCGACACCGAACTGGTCAGTGAGCTTGAAAGCTTCACCCGCCAGGCGGCCATGACCCTGTTCGGCGCGGCATGGGCCGAAGTGCGGTTAGCCAGTTGCACCCTGGCCAACTTGGCCATCTTCCACGCCTACTGCCGACCGGGGGACAAAGTGCTGGCACCCGCTGCCGGGCACGGCGGGCACCTGAGCCAGCGCCGGGGCGGCACCGCAGAATTGGCAGGTCTCATCGTTGAAGACCTGCCGTTCGACCGCCGCAATTGCCAGCTCGACGCAGCGCGCGCGGCGGAAATGATCACGCACACCCGCCCCAGGCTCGTCGTGCTCGGACGCAGCGTCATGATCAAGGCCGACGACATCGCCTCGGTGGTCAGCGCGGCCCGAGCGGTCGGCGCCAAAACCCTGTTCGACGCCTCCCACGTGCTCGGCCTGATTGCCGGCGGCACATACCCCAACCCCTTTGACGCCGGCGTCGACCTCATCAGCAGCTCCACCTACAAAACCCTGCCCGGCCGACCCCAAGGGCTGGTGCTCGGACGTGACCCGGACGATGCACCGGCGCTGCACAACCTGCTCGACACCCGCCTGCTCGCTAACTACGACGCCGGCCGACTGCCCTCCCTGGCGGTCACCCTTACCGAGGCCCAGGCCACTGGCCGGGAATATGCCGCCAGTATCGTCAGCAACAGCGCGGCGCTGCATCGCGCGTTGGTCGATGCGGGTTTGCCTGTCATAGGGGCTAATGACGGCGAGGTGCATACCCATCAATTGCTGCTGCCGCTGTCACTGGATGCTGATCCGCGCGCTGTGATGCACGCGTTGCAGGCGCAGGGGATTCTGATTGGCACTTGTGTTGATCCTTCCCGTGCGGGGCATCAGGCGTTGCGGTTGGGTACGCAATTTATTACCCGGCAGGGGATGGAGGCGGGTGGCATGGTGGAGGTGGCGCGATTGCTGGGTGATGTTTTGCATGTCGGCGGTTGCGGTCGTCTGCATGCTCGGCCGGTCGCTGAAATGGCGCAGATGGCAGGGCGGATTCAGCAAATCCTGAGCAAAAAAAAGCCGCTGGGGAGCGGCTGAAGTTTGGAGCTTGGAGGCACCACGTCGGGAGCAACGACGCAGCGAACGACAGAAACAAAATGCTAAAAGCTGATCAGGCGTTTGACGTTCTCCGGCTTGGGTGTGGGTTTCCATCGTTCCTGCGCTGGGCGGGTTTGATGGGGTGAAGCCACCTTACGAAGCATCGGACGCAGGGGCAAATGAAACCCGGGTAACTATTGGTTAGCGAAAATGTTATGTGCGGGGAGGGGGTGGGGCGGGAACTTTCTGGGTTTTCCAGGCGGGGCTATTCGTTGGTCTCTTGTTGGTGCTGCGTTGCGCCGGTCGTCGATTAGTTGGCTGTGGGCGTAGGCTTTGCGGGGAGGACATCGGGCTTGGGCTGACGTCCTATTAAGCGGCGTCACTTCACCGTCATCGGCGCGAAAATCGCCCGGATCCCACGGCATTTCGGATAAGCCACACATCCCCAGAAATTCCCGCCAGCGTTGGCGCCGGTTCTCGCTACACGTATCACCATGGTTTTGCGGCAGTGCGGGCAGAGGGGTGCAGCAGGTTCAGGTTCGGCTTCACGTACGACGGTTTGAGTCGCGGTTGAAGTGGGCGCTTGAACGGGAATTGGAGCTGGAGCGGGACTTGGCGTAATCACAACCTCCGGCTCAAAGATTGCTGGCTCGACACGCCCTGGCACCGCCTCGATCGTCGGCCGTGGACCTGGCTTATTCGCCTCCGCGATCCACTGCTTCAACACTAATCCATCGACCAGTTGCACGTTACGGCCTGCTGCGAAATCCCGCGCTGGTTTGGTGAACGTCCCACTGGTGACAACGAAACCACCGACAGCGCCCACAGCCGCCATTGCGCCATACAACTCCCGCACCACCGGCACACCGACCTGCACCGAACGCCATTGCTTGCACTGCACCACGTACGTCTCGCCGTCCTTGCGCGCGATCAGATCGATGCCGCCGTCCGGGCCGTTCTTGCCTGTTTCTCGTACTGAGTAGCCGCGCCGACGTAGGGCTTCGCCCACCAGTAATTCGAACTCGTGCCAGGTGATGCTTAGCAGAGGGTTGCCTTTGGTGGTGGCGGCGGATTCGAGGAGATTGCGGCGTTTGCGGCGGCCGATGATTGAGGCGATTGCGCCGGCGGTGAAGATGAATGGCAGGAGGTATTGGCCGAACAACGCGCCGGTGTGCGCCATGGTGCTGAAGACTACCGACTGCAAATGTTGAGGGTCGGAGTAGACGGGCATTGGCGCGGTCGCTACCGAGTGCAGGTAGAGGCCGGAGCTGATCGCAATGAGCGCGCTGATCCACCAGGGCAGTTTGCTGGCGATGTGAAACAGGTCTTCGAAGAGGGAGGTTTTCTTGGCCATGTCCTTGGTCTTTGTTTGGTCCGTGAGGGTGGAGATCTGGCGAGCATCGCTGCAACCGTAGGTGGGAGCGTGCTCGCGATGCGGCGTGGCGAATATCAGGATATCGGCGGGGTGGTTCGTAGCAATAGGGCTTAGTTCGCCGCCAGCCGCACAAATCGGCTTCCGTACCCACCGTCACTCATTTTTCGCATAGGCGACCTACTCGAAGTCTGTCGGTGTGCAGAGCGTGATCTATTAAACTTATCGTAGCCGTTTCATGGAAAAGTCCGACAGTCTATAGAGAAAACTCATTGTGGTGGCCCAATGATGGCATGGTACAAAGCTGCACGGAATCTTCTTCCGCACAGCTAAGGAATGGCCATGAGAAATGTAGGACTAAGCTTCGTTGCGGCCCTCGCGCTGCTTTCCGCTTTCAGCGTCTCCGCCAAAGAGCCCCGACTCACCGACGACGCGATAGCGCAGATCCTCATCGAGGATTCCATTTCGTCCTATCCCAAAAATTGTCCATGCCCTTACAACTCGGCAAGCAACGGCAGCCGCTGCGGTAAACGCAGCGCCTATAACCGCGCGGGAGGGTACTCGCCCTTGTGCTTCAAAGAAGATGTAACAAAAGGCATGGTTCAGGAGTATCGGCAGCGGATGAAGGGCTGATTTGCGAGTTAACGCAGTTTGAGCTGAACGGCTCAGTGCTGTCTGTCAACTTGGCAAATATCGCTTAACGTGATTTCAAAGCGTTGAAATGCGATCTTAGCGCTTCAGGGCTGGGTCGGTCGAACACGTCGTCAGGAAGACGGATCGACTGGTCTCGAAATGCCTCGTACTCGCTGCCCTCTAAACCTGCGGCTAGTTTAATGACCAGCTTAATTGGATCTACCCAACATAAGCCAAGATCAAATAGGGTATGAATATCAGCGCGGAGTAGCAGACCATTATTGACGACGTTCGTGTCGGCACCCCGATAGGGCACGATATGAGCTGCCTCCAGCAGGGCCTCTATCTCGCAGCCTGTCACTGCGCACCTGCGGTTGTAAGCTCTGAGCAGCGTTGATCGAAACTTACTTTGCCCTCTGCGACGAACTATGGATGCCAGAACCTTGGTTCGGGCGTCGACAATGTTTTGAGGGTTGAATTCGCCTTCCGTTCTTAATTCCGCTTCGATGAAAGGGCTGGTCAGCGTTGGGCTGTTTGCTTGAATGAGCGTAAAGCTGGTAGGGAGTGACCCTGACTGGGTTTGATAAAGAAATTTGCCTTTATAAGTGAAGCCAGCACCAGGGTGCTCGGATTTATTTTTTCGATAGAAAAGGAGTAGTTCCAGCCCTCGTTCGACGTGCTCTTCCAAAAGATGGTCGGTGCGTCCCTGCGTCTGCCCTTCCATGTGCAGTATGTCGCCAGTAAGAAGATCATCGTATTGAGTGCGGTCTGCCGTTTTTTGCTCGGTGACGAAAAGCCAAACTGAATCGAACGCTGAAGGCTTGAAGATCCCGTTGTTGATACTAGAGGCGGTGATGGAAAAGAGGTCTCGCAAGTCATCTCGTGTGTAAACGTGCCCCTCTTGAAGTAGCCCCGAGGCACAAATGCCGGTGGAGACCGTAGCCGGTTTTTTTCTTACCACAGCGTAGTCCCTTTCCATTCATTTTGTAGGAAAGGGATGTTGCGGCAATGAAGGGTCTTGTTACAACTGGTTTACGTCATTAGGAATCACCAGTGAGTGTCAAAATGATCGTTCCCATGCTCTGCGTGGTAATGCAGCCCAGAACGCTCCGCGTCCTTCAGCACCAGCGCTGCACCTCAATCAGCCCCGACTTACCGTGATAATCCCGCGCACTCGAGTATCGCCATTGATCCCCGAAGTCGACATAGCCTCGCTTTACTGGGTTCAGATGTATGTAGTCGAGCTTCTGTCGCATGACGCTCTCGCTGTAGACCATCTCCGCATGCACGCCCTCCTGCCAGACCTGATAGACCCTGTCGACCTTATGCGCGCCCTTGGCGAATCGAAGTCGCTGGAGGGTACTTTCAGCACCCGCTAGTTGAAGGTAGTCAGTGATGTTTCGCTCCCTATAGGACTTGAAGCCAGTGACGGATTTCGCGAGGTCGGGAGATTGGGCGAGGTAGTGAAGGTGATTTTCTAAAACGACATACCCATAGAGCTGTGACCTTGATTCGCTTGTTGGAAGCGCCACGTGTTGAGCACGATATCGACCAAGGCCCGTGGGTAGAATACTTCCTATAAGTTCGGCGTCAGTGATGATTGAGCATTGAGTTGGCTGAAGGTGCAATCGTGATCAACCCCCTTTGCGACGCGGACGGCAACCTTTAGGTGGCTCGGCTTGAGGCGGAGCTACCAATTCTGCCTCAGAAATCCTTGACCTTCCTCAGCCGCGGCTACTCTGGAGCAGGTTTCCGGAACCATGCCCGATTAGGCTGATTATCGGCCATGCGGTGGGTCTGGCGCCTGTACCTAAGACATCGGAGTGATGGGCCTGATCCCCCGTTGGATTCAGTGTCATATGACGCTGTTCTTTAATTGGTCTCTTGTCGTAATCTTTGTGCATCTAGCCTTCGCTGAATGTATGACTACGTCCAGAAGTGATTTGCAGTGGCTTTATTTGCCCATGTTTGCGCTCAAGAGAGGGATATATGGCGGTAATGTTAGACGCACTTTATGACCCGGACCTGATGTCCACGCTGAAGCTGTGGCAACAGACCCCGAACCGTCGAGTGATCATGGCCTATGAGTCAGACGGTTGGAGGTTTGCGGTCGTCCTTATGGACTCATTATCGGGCACGCTCGAACAAGCAGTCACTGGAGATCTAGGGGAGCAGACGAAGGGATTGCTCAATGGGTGGGCAGTCGCGAGGTCGACTTTTGGCAACAAGCTGGAATTTCACTCTGTTACAGACATACCTGTTGTGGCCACGGACGCTACTGCATTCGCCCATGATTTGACCCTCGTCGCTGGAGTGAAGGCTACAAAAGCGGCTCTCGCGAAATTTGTAAGATGCCGTGAAAGCCTATTGTGCGATATGACACGTCCCAGCTTGCCTGATCCGGTTGTAAACTGGGTGTATGCGAGGTCTGCAGGTATTTGCGAATTTGACGGGTGCGATGCCGTGCTCTTCAAGGATGATCGTGATCACTATGGATACTACGGATACTTGGCGCACATCGTAGCTGCTAAGCCGAAAGGGCCTAGGGGGGACGAAAAACTATCAGCTGCACTCGGTCAGAGCCCCAGCAACATCATGCTGTGTTGCGATATCCACCATCGACTTATCGACAAGGTCGATCCTGACAGCTATCCGCGGGAGCGCCTACAGGCCATGATCGAGTCGAGGGTGACTTGGCGTTCGCATCAAGTTAAAACGCTAGCGTATCCGGTTGTCCATGCCTTGGCCTTCATTGGCGACATAGCGGGAAAAACCACGACCTTTTCGCAGCATGATGCACGTAAAGCGTTGCTGGAAGCCCAGTTAATGCCATCTAGTGAAAGAGTTGCCGAGTTTTTGTTGCGCGATTCTCAAGGCGGCAATGATGTGAATGACCCTGGCTACTGGTCATCGTTTCTTAGGACTTATCGTTCGCAGATACTGCATATCCACGACGCCGTCCGTGGACATGGGGCATTCGGTACCCAAGCAGAGCAATTGACGATTTTTCCGCTGGGCAACATGCCGGCAATGCTACTGGGAGGATGGCTGATCAGTGAAGCTCGTCGCGTCGAATTATTTAGCTTTAGACGTAGTCAAGGCACATGGGCGCGTCCAGACCCAGACGTTCCTCCGGTAACCTTTACATGGACAAGGCCTACGCGCTCTCTTTCTGGTGGAGGGAAAGTGCTCATCACACTTGAGTTGACCGCTGAAATCTCAGACTCAGCTTTGAATGATGAGCTTCTCTCGATGCCCCGTGTACGCATTATGCCTAGCGCCTATGGGGTCGACGTTGTCGCGCCAGCGCAGGCAATGGAAGCGTACCGTGTGACCTGCCAAGATGCTTGGGCCTACGCAGTTGATGTGCTTAAAGCTTCCGAGGTAAGCATATGCGCAGTAGCTCCCGCTGCTGCAGTCTTCGCTTTTGGGATGAAGATCCAGGCGAGGATGCATCCACGTATCAACATGTATCAGATGGCACCGCAGAAGCCGCCATTTCTAGCCTTCAGCCTTGACCGCCACAGCATCATCGCACCGCATGAACCACCTAATAACGTGCTGCAACTGGAGGCCTTTTGAGCGCTGCCTGGTCCAATCTCGCCTCCTTCAAAAAAGCTTAAACTTGAGCCACGAACAGGGAGGTCTGATCGCGAAGGTATGCGGCTATACCATCCACCACCTATGAGTTTGCTATTCTCGGAACCTTCAATACACATCCGGTAGCCAAATCCAGGAGGGAAGAAATGAGCGATGAGGATTTTTACGTCTCTGTTGATATCGAGGCGTCTGGACCTATTCCTGGAGAGTACAGCATGCTCTCCCTAGGAGCATGTGTGGTAGGCCAGCCAGAAAAGGCCATTTATCTGGAGCTAAAGCCTGACAGTCCGAGGCATGACCCTGAAGCGGTAGGGGTGACGGGATTTAACCTTGAAGATTTGGCGGCTACTGGGCTTGCGCCGCAGGAGGCGATGCGAAGGCTTGCTGAGTGGGTGGCCGAAGTCAGCGGGCCCGATGGAAAAGCAGTGTTTGTTGGTCTCAATGCTCCGTTCGATTGGTCATTTGTGAACTATTATTTTTATAAATACGTCGGAGAAAACCCTTTTGGGTTTGCCGCACTGGACATCAAGGCGTACTACATGGGCGCGTTTAATCTTGAGTGGCGGCAGACCAAGTCATCTCATATGGGTGCCACTTTGCGACCTCGTACGTCGCCGACCCATAACGCGTTGGATGACGCGCGCTATCAGGCTGAGTTGTTTGAATTGATGCTGCGCCGCAAGTCGAAGTTGGGCGTCTAGCCCAACGCGGCCTCTAGACAACTATCGCCTCGGAACAGCCACGCCTTGATGCCGTTGGGGCTTGGAGATAGACCTACAATCACTGCGATCGGATGGGGCAGCTCTTTCGCGTAGCGAGCCGCGAATCTGGAAAAGCTCGATATATCAGTAAGAGAAATTGCCGGGATCGTTTGTGGATGGGTATGCCAATAACCCACAAGCCGAAGCCCTTCTGCATTCGCCGACTCGATTTCCTTTCGGCAACGCTCTTCGTCGAGTTCGAGCCATGTCCACCCTGCACGGTCTCTTGGGTGTGGCCGGGTTGCGAGGCTCATAATTAATCCATATGGGTTGTAGAGGTCGACGAACAACTGTCCACCTCGTTCAGAACTCTGTGACTTCTGCCGGTACTGATTGAGCACATCGGCAACAGAGTGCGACACAGAGAGTCGGAAGTCGATACCGGGCCATTTCCACTCCCACGCTATGACTGTCATTGATTATTTTCCTCGCCGCTCGGCCACTCTCGCTCGAAAACGATGTGCTGGACGCCATAGGGCAAAGCTGGACCGTTGTAGATACCTCCATGTTTTGCGACGTCTTCAGACCGATAGATGGTGGTATTCCACACGGGCTTAATGAGTTGGTCCGTCAGTGTTCTTAATGCAACCTGCGTTACCATGGCAGCCACGTTTGCCATGCCAGATGCGCCGCCAGGAATGAAGGTCTGACCGCATGCAGGGAGTGGAACAACCCCTCCACCATTAGGCCATTCGGTGTGCTTCAGCCTGAAGTTGCCAGTGTCGTCGAATAGAGGGCGTCCGTCATGCGTACCTTGCGGAGCCAACAGAGCGTGTCCAACGAAAGAGTGTGGTTCACTCCAAGCTTGGAGTAGGCTCAAGTTTTTATTTTTCGCCTTTTGACGCCATAAAGCAACTTCCGATGACCAATCGGCAGTCGTGACAATTATCAGGTCTGCACTGTCGAATATGGCCGGTTTTCTAAGCACCATCAGCTCGGCGAAATCTACGTAGGGCATAACCCTGACGGTTGGCAGGTCATGCGTGATCTTCCTAGCGAGAGCAGTTGCTTTTGACTCGGCAAGATCGTCAGTTCCCAATACATGGCGCCCCAGATTCGCTGACTCGAGTATGTCTGGGTCGATTAATATGATTTCCCCAACGCCTGATCGGGCAAGCTGCAAAGCTATCGTGCTTCCCAATGAGCCGACGCCGACCATGACGACTTTTGCCTTCTCTAGTTTTTCCGCCGTACCGCTCAGGTCGCGTGAGAGGATGTCATTTCGATCGAGAACGTTGAGGATGGCCCTTCGCACCAACACGGGCGAATGGGAGGGCTGGTTCTTGCCGGACCAGCGACGAGCGGAGCGAAACCCATACCAGCGCCCGTGATCCGGCTGTTTGCTATAGGACCGAACGTCCAAACAGTATAGTGGCGCTTGTGGAGGGCCAGGCAACTCAAGGACCAGCCAGCGGTTTGCCAATGATCCTTGGCCTGAAAGCCAGGTAATAAGTTGCCTGTGGTCATCTCGACTAAGGTGAGGCTCCAGCCAATCCAGCAGATGCTGGTGAGCTGGCAACTGGAGCGCCGGGTAAGTCACCAGTTTTACATAGAAGCCAGCTACCGCAGGTGATTGGATTTTCGCGTTACGCCCAATCGTACGTTTGAGATGTGCTCTGAGTGATTCGACTCTCGGCGCAAGCCAAGCAGTGCGAGTGCGTCTGCTTGGGCGAGGGTCGCTCGCTACAAACAGTTCTGAGGCAGCCTGAGGCCGCTCCAACAACAAAATATCCTGAGGAGAGGTTCCGAGTTGCATATCCCAGTACGAGCTAAATTCTTTACGAAATTCGGCATCGCGTAATGATGGATCTGAGTCTACTCGGACGAAATTCAGGATAGCTCCCAAACGTAAGAGGCAGTCCTGCACCACCGTTTCTGGGGTTCCGGTGATGGGGCTCTCACGGAACCCATGCAAGCACAGCCCAGCTTTAGTCGAATGTGGCCATGCGAGCCATGGTGATGGTTCAACTTGGATTTTTAATGAGGTTATGGGGAAATGGTGTGGGAATGCTATGCGCAGGCGCCTTTCAACGCCGGTGTAGTCGGGTGGGAGGGGAAGCAAAAAGCTGATGGCTTCGCCTTGCCCTCTATCAGTAGGCTTAAGGAGCGAGGTCGCAGCTTCCTCACCAATAAAGGCGCGAAGCGCGGCGATGCCGCGCTCGACATCAGGGGGTAGGGTAACTTCAACCGAGGCGTTCAACTGGTTTCACATCCGCTTGAGGGCTGGCGTGGCTAGAACTGCCAAAGATTGCAGTGGCGGCGAGGGTATTTCTGGTCGTACCCGCTTTTCTGCCTGCCATTGTCCAATGGCCCGGTATTTCGTTGTTACTGTCGGTGATAACGCTCTGACCAATCCCAAAGCTTCGCTTCATGACCTGAGCGAATGCATCAGCGCTGCCGTAGCTCTGAAGTCCAAGCGTGAATGCAACCATTGCACTCGCATGCCAGTTGTCGAAAGCTTGGCAGTATTTATGCCCTCCGTCGGGTCTATTCCACTTTTCCGCAAAGTTCTCACCTTGGTCTCGCGGGTTCACGACATAGTAATTTCCACCAAATACCCTAATTTCTTCAGGTATTTTTTCGACGATCTTGAGGATCGCGTCGATTGGAGTTACAGGCGTGTGGTGAGACTCTTTTACTACTTTGAGGTAGGCATGAGTAGCCAGAGTAGTGATCACTGCGGAAATCGGCCGATAGTCTTCATTTCCAGTCTCAATCGCCCATTCGTCACGGTGCCGCTTAAGCAGTTTGATGGTGGCGCGCAAAGGATCGAGCTTATCGTAATCCTGGTAAGAGGGCAGAGGCTCCTGGGTGGCGGATTCCAACACCATATCGCGACTATCCATTCCAGCCACAATCTTATTTAGCGCGAGCGAAATTTGTTGCGTAGATGCACTATGTAACCAGGCAGAGTAAGGTATCGGGCTGCTGGCTTTCCAACCGGTTACGCGATCGGGTACTTCCAGTTTCCCCTGGCCGTCGCTCTCCTCGTTACCTTGCACTGCCCGCGCTGGTGTGACATCAACGTGGAACCCAGGGTTCTCGTCCGCATATTCGATTCGAATCCCCCTGCGCAACTGGACTATGTCTGACTGCACACGGCTGCCTTCGCGAAAGCGCTGTTCAATAGCAGCGAGCACTGTCTTTGCCTCCGCATGCTCCGCATTGGGGAGCCAGACAATCGCATCCGCATCAATCGTCCCGAGATCCTTAGGAGCACCGTTAACTGGATTGATTGTGGTTCTCAGGCGCATAGAGCCTTGGGGGAAAATATGGGCACCGGCAAGCAGTGGATTTGTGGAGCCTGCCAGGATTTTCTGCAGCTGCGAATATCTGTCTTCTATCGTCTCGTACTGGCTAGGTGTCAAAGAAATATTGCTCGCGGCGCGCAATAAAAGACGTTCCCAGCTAAGACGTCTGGTCAATTCATCCTGCGTAATCATGTTCGAATCTCGTATGAGTGATGGACGAAGATCTACAACACGCGGGAATTTTTTTGATTTAGACCCGCTTGAATAACGCTTATTCTTTTCGAAAGTGCGATACAGCTGAGCGCGAACTAACAGTTTGGAGTCTGAAGTCAGGAGATGTGATGTTGGGCACTAACAGTGTGTATTCTGCAATGATCTGGAGACAGAGAATCTTTTCTGACGCTCCTCCCTAAGACTATGCTTTGAGGAGAATAGCCGCTTCAGCGTATGGCTGAGGCGGCATACATTCTGACTAGTGGTTTCAGACTGACTTGAAAAATTTCAGTCGACCATGAAAACCTACGCGAGATCAAATCAATCCCAGCTCAACGCCCCACCCGTCTGATACTCAATCACTCTCGTCTCAAAGAAGTTCTTCTCTTTCTTCAAGTCCATGATCTCGCTCATCCATGGGAACGGGTTGGTGGTCCCTGGGTACTCTTCCTTCAGACCAATCTGCGACAGACGACGGTTCGCGATGAACTTGAGGTAGTCCTCCATCATCGCTGCGTTCATGCCGAGTACGCCGCGGGGCATGGTGTCGCGGGCGTATTCGATTTCCAGTTGGGTCCCTTGCAGGATCATCTGGGTCGCTTCTTCCTTCATTTCGGAATCCCACAGGTGTGGGTTTTCGATTTTGATCTGGTTGATCACGTCGATGCCGAAGTTCAGGTGCATGGACTCGTCACGCAGGATGTACTGGAACTGTTCTGCGACGCCGGTCATCTTGTTGCGGCGGCCCATGGAGAGGATCTGGGTGAAGCCGCAGTAGAAGAAGATGCCTTCCAGGACGCAGTAGTAGGCGATCAGGTTGCGCAGCAGTTCTTTGTCGGTTTCGACGGTGCCGGTTTCGAACTTCGGATCGGAGATCGAACGGGTGTACTTCAGGCCCCAGGCTGCCTTTTTAGCGACCGATGGGATCTCGTGGTACATGTTGAAGATCTCGCCTTCGTCCATGCCCAACGATTCGATGCAGTACTGGTAGGCGTGGGTGTGGATCGCTTCCTCGAAGGCCTGGCGCAGGATGTACTGGCGGCATTCAGGGTTGGTGATGAGGCGATACACGGCCAGCACGAGGTTGTTGGCAACCAGGGAGTCGGCGGTGGAGAAGAAGCCCAGGTTGCGCAGGACAATGCGGCGCTCGTCGTCGGTCAGGCCTTCCGGGTCTTTCCAGAGGGCGATGTCCGTGGTCATGTTGACCTCTTGCGGCATCCAGTGGTTGGCGCAGCCGTCGAGGTATTTCTGCCAGGCCCAGTCGTACTTGAAAGGCACGAGCTGGTTGAGGTCGGCGCGGCAGTTGATCATGCGTTTTTCGTCGACCGCAACGCGGGCGGCGGAGCCTTCGAGTTCGGCAAGACCTTCAGCGACGTCCAGCTTGTCCAGCGCGGCTTTGGCGCGGGCAATGGCGTCGGAGTCGTTTGCGCTGACGGCGCGGGCTTCAAGCGCAGCAGCACCACCGGCGCTGTCGAGTTTGTCCATCGCGGCTTCGGAAGCATGGCCGGCGTTGGCGCCTTTGGCGGGTTCAGCGGCGTCTTCTTTGTCGAATTCGTCCCAGCTCAGCATGGTGAGGAGGCTCCTGCTAGAGGACCGGTTTTACGCGGCCTGTGGATTTGAGTAATCGGTTTGCTGCTGTTGTGACACGGGTCACGCCATACAGCGGTCGAGAGAAGTCTCTCTGAAATCTATGTGTTCGAGGTTCCGGTGAAGGCTGTCAGGCGCGAGGGCCGTCATCCGGGAGAGGAGCAGAACGCTGACACGGCAGACGAGTGATGACCATAAAACTCTGGTCGACTTGGGCTGCGCAGGTGGTCATGGCGTTGTCCTTGATTGGGGGGCGCGAGTATACGGAAATTTGCTCCGCACGTCTGTGCTGCGACCCGTATATCCGTCATTTTCAGCGGTCGTTCGACAGGGCGAACGCACGCTGGATTTTTCTTGACCTGACGGTGATTCACTGATTCTGAATCGCCTATCTAGTGGTCGTGGGCGTAAGAATACACACGATATGGTGTTTGTGAAACTGCGTATTTCGTCATCTGCCGGTGTTTGTGACGCAGGTCAACGGCTCATAAAAGCCCTTGACCCTGAAGACGCCCGAGATACGTGCCGTCCATGGATGCGCGACCCCATACGCTACTCATTTCGATGACGGCCGACCTGACAAAAGGCGCTCGCGCTCGTGGTGTTTGAATCGAGGAGCGTTAATCAGCCGCAGCCCCAATCGCCCCCCCAACACAGCGCTCAAACACCCGCACCAACCCCTCATAATCACACCCCACCGCATCCACATTCGCCCGTATCCATTCCTCCGCTTCCACCGGCCACCAACTGATCTCAAACCCCGCATTCACAATGATGTGTTCAAACAGAATGCGCTGCGCCCGCCCATTCCCCTCTCGAAACGGATGAACCACGTTCAGATCCCCAAACAGCTCCGCACTGGCCGCAATCAATTGCCCGCGATCCAGCTCCTGAAACCAGTTCGCGCCGGCCAATGCCTTGAACAGCTTATTGGCCTCGGGCTCGATGCGGTGGGTCACGCAGAAGTGGGTCTGGTCTTTGGAGATGTCGACGGTGCGCAGTTCGCCCGCCCAGTCATAGAGATCGGCGAACAGCTGGCGGTGGATGGCTTGCAGGTAGGGCAGGTCGTAGGGAGGAGGGGAGAAGTCGATGGCTTCGGCGGCGATTTCGGAAAGGTCACGCTCGGCTTGGGCCAGGGTTTCTGCGTCGGTGAGGTCGAGGCGGTTGCGCAGCACAGTGCTGCCGGGCGGACAGTAAGGGTCCTGTCCGACGCCGTATTTGTCGACCATCAGGCCTGTTTTTTGCGGTAGCTGGTGAGCAGCTCTTCCCGGGAGGGAAGGCGGCGTTCGGAGTCGGCGGGCGAGCTCTCGAAACCTTCCAGACGCAGGCTGGCGGCGTAGTTGGAGCGGCGCGTTTTGGCGCAGTAGGCTTTTTTGGACTCTAGCGAGGCAGCTGGCATGGGGCGTTCTCCTGGCTTGGCAAGAGGGAGTGTAGCTGAAACCGGGGAGGGGTAGCGAGGGCCGGGAGCGCTTGGGCTCCCGGGTTGCGGTGCTGCTTGAACCGCTTCGCGAGCAAGCTCACTCCTACAATTGAGCGAGCTGTTCGCGGGCAAGCGCGCCTACAGAGAGGCGCGCATACCGGCGGGTTTTACTGGCAGGCTTCGCAGTCCGGCTCGTCGATCGCGCAGGCTTTCGGCACTGGCGCTGGACCGGCCGGAGCCGCTTCGGCTGGACGCGGGGCGGTGATCGCCGAGTCGTCCGGGCCGTGGCCACCGCTGGAAACGGCGTTCAGCTTGCCGGTGTTGATGGTCGACTTCTCGGTGCTGGTCGCGGCCAGGGCACGGAGGTAGTAGGTGGTTTTCAGACCACGGTACCAGGCCATGCGGTAGGTCACGTCCAGCTTCTTGCCCGAAGCGCCGGCGATGTACAGGTTCAGCGACTGGGCCTGGTCGATCCACTTCTGACGACGGCTGGCCGCGTCAACGATCCACTTGGTGTCCACTTCGAAGGCGGTCGCGTAGAGGTCTTTCAACTCCTGCGGGATGCGCTCGATCTGCTGCACCGAACCGTCGTAGTACTTCAGGTCGTTGATCATGACCGAATCCCACAGATCGCGGGCTTTCAGGTCGCGAACCAGGTACGGGTTGATCACGGTGAATTCGCCCGAGAGGTTCGATTTCACGTACAGGTTCTGGTAAGTCGGTTCGATCGACTGCGACACGCCGGTGATGTTGGCGATGGTCGCGGTCGGTGCGATGGCCATGATGTTCGAGTTACGAATGCCTTTCTGAACGCGAGCACGGACTGGCGCCCAGTCCAGGAATTCGTTGAGGTCGACGTCGATGTACTTCTGGCCACGCTGCTCGATCAGGATCTGTTGCGAATCCAGCGGCAGGATGCCTTTGGACCACAGCGAACCCTGGAACGTCTCGTAGGCACCGCGCTCGTCCGCCAGATCGCAGGACGCCTGGATCGCGTAGTAGCTGACGGCTTCCATCGAGCGGTCGGCAAATTCCACGGCAGCATCGGAACCGTAAGGAATGTGCTGCAGGTACAGCGCGTCCTGGAAGCCCATGATGCCCAAGCCGACCGGACGGTGACGGAAGTTGGAGTTCTTCGCTTGCGGCACCGAGTAGTAGTTGATGTCGATCACGTTATCGAGCATGCGCACGGCAACGTCGATGGTGCGCTTGAGCTTGTCGGTGTCCAGCTTGCCGTCGACGATGTGGTTCGGCAGGTTGATCGAGCCCAGGTTGCAGACCGCGATCTCGTCCTTGTTGGTGTTCAGGGTGATTTCGGTGCACAGGTTCGAGCTGTGAACCACGCCGACGTGCTGCTGCGGCGAACGCAGGTTGCACGGGTCCTTGAAGGTCAGCCATGGGTGGCCGGTTTCGAACAGCATGGACAGCATTTTGCGCCACAGGTCTTTGGCCTGAATGGTCTTGAACAGCTTGACCTTGCCCGGGTACTCGGTCAGCGCTTCGTAGTACTCGTAGCGCTCTTCGAAGGCTTTACCGGTCAGGTCGTGCAGATCAGGCACTTCGGACGGCGAGAACAGGGTCCACTTGCCGTCGTCGAAGACACGCTTCATGAACAGGTCAGGGATCCAGTTGGCGGTGTTCATGTCGTGGGTACGACGACGGTCATCACCGGTGTTCTTGCGCAGCTCGATGAACTCTTCGATGTCCATGTGCCAGGTTTCCAGGTACGCACAGACAGCGCCTTTGCGCTTGCCGCCCTGGTTCACGGCCACGGCCGTGTCGTTGACCACTTTCAGGAACGGCACGACGCCCTGGGATTTGCCGTTGGTGCCCTTGATGTAAGAGCCCAGCGCGCGAACCGGGGTCCAGTCGTTGCCCAGACCGCCTGCGAATTTGGACAGCATGGCGTTGTCGTGGATGGCGTGGTAAATGCCCGACAGGTCATCCGGAACGGTGGTCAGGTAGCAGCTCGACAGCTGTGGACGCAGGGTGCCGGCGTTGAACAGTGTCGGGGTCGAGGCCATGTAGTCGAAGGACGACAACAGGTTGTAGAACTCGATGGCGCGGTCTTCACGGGCTTTCTCTTCGATCGCCAGGCCCATGGCCACACGCATGAAGAAGATCTGCGGCAGTTCGAAACGGATACCGTCCTTGTGGATGAAGTAACGGTCGTACAGGGTTTGCAGGCCCAGGTAGGTGAACTGCTGGTCGCGCTCGTGGTTGATCGCCTTGCCCAGTTTTTCCAGGTCGAATTCGGCCAGCACAGGGTTCAGCAGTTCGAACTGGATGCCTTTCTCGACGTAAGCCGGCAGCGCCTTGGCGTACAGGTCGACCATTTCGTGGTGAGTGGCGCTTTCGGCGACACCGAGGAAACCCAGGCCTTCAGCGCGCAGGGTGTCCATCAGCAGGCGGGCGGTGACGAACGAGTAGTTCGGCTCACGCTCAACCAGAGTACGCGCGGTCATGACCAGTGCGGTGTTGACGTCGGTCAGCGCAACGCCGTGGTACAGGTTCTTCAGGGTTTCGGTCTGGATCAGGTCGGCATCGACCTCGGCCAGGCCTTCGCACGCTTCGGTGACGATGGTGTTCAGGCGGCCCATGTCCAGCGGCGCGAGGCTGCCGTCTTTGGCGGTGATGCGAATCGACGGGTGCGCCTGCACGGGGGTTTCGCCAGCGGTGCGACCCGCACGCTCCTTGGAGCGCTCGTTGCGGTAGATGACGTAGTCGCGGGCAACTTTCTGCTCGCCGGCGCGCATCAGCGCCAGTTCGACCTGATCCTGGATTTCTTCGATGTGGATGGTGCCGCCCGACGGCATGCGGCGCTTGAAGGTCGCGGAGACCTGTTCGGTCAGGCGCGCAACGGTGTCGTGGATACGCGACGAAGCGGCAGCGGTGCCGCCTTCAACTGCGAGAAAGGCCTTGGTGATGGCGACGGTGATCTTGTCATCGGTGTACGCAACGACGGTGCCGTTACGCTTGATCACACGCAGCTGACCCGGCGCGGTGGCGGACAGGTCCTGCTGGGTCGCACCTGTCTGCGGCGCGGTGGCCTGCGGATTCTCGCGAGTTGTGTCGGTTTGCATGGGTGTCTCCACGTTCTTTAAGTTTGTTTGGGCGCAAAGTGCACGCCCACCGTTTCGTCTTGCGGCAGTGGACTGACAAATGTCAGGCCATGACTTCAGGACGAATGGGAAGGTGGATTACCCTCCCTGGCGTTGAAGTCGAAAAGGGTGCCGGACTTGAGCCCGTCACCCGAAAAACTGTTGCAGAATGCGCATCTGATGTTGCAACTCGTATGCCGCTGCGCGCAGATCCCAAGGCTGGGTGGTCTGCCATTCGCGCTGGCGGGGTAGAGCGGTAGATTCGGGGGTTATTCAGCCCTTCGTACACACGTCATGCGCGAGAAAAAAACCTTGAAATCGCGCACTGACTTGTGTTTGGGATTTAGGCGAAAACCCCACATGTAGGGTCTCCGCCGTTGAAGGGCTACAAGATATGCGTTTCGGACACTTACTGCAACGCATGAGCTGTGGATAAAGCTGTGTGTAATTTGTGTGTGAAACAGGGAAATCCCGTGTAGGCCGCATGGCGTCTGGGATGAGCGCTTTGTCGGCGGCCAAAATCATTTTTTCGGGAATTTTGCGGGCGTGAAGGCCATCGCAAAAGCCCGTTGGGCAAGCACTTTTAATAAGAAAAAACAAGGAGCCTCACCGTGCAGCCACAACCCTGGCAGGTGCTGATCGTCGAGGATGACCAGCGGCTGGCCGAACTCACCCGCGACTACCTCGAAAACAACGGCCTGCGCGTGAGCCTGGAAGGGGACGGCGCGCGGGCGGCCCGGCGCATCATCGACGAGCAGCCGGATCTGGTGATCCTCGACCTCATGCTGCCCGGCGAAGACGGCCTGAGCATCTGCCGCAAGGTGCGCAGCCACTACGACGGCCCGATCCTGATGCTCACCGCGCGCACCGATGACAGCGACCAGATTCAGGGTCTGGACATGGGCGCAGACGATTACGTCGGCAAACCGGTGCATCCCCGGGTGCTGCTCGCGCGCATCCATGCGTTATTAAGGCGCAGCGAAACCGTCGACAGCCCGGGCCAGCAACAGCACCGGCTGGAATTCGGCGCGCTGGTGGTGGACAACACCTTGCGTGAAGCCTGGCTCAACGACCAGAGCGTTGAGTTGACCAGCGCCGAATTCGACCTGTTGTGGCTGTTGGTCGCCAACGCCGGGCGCATCCTCTCTCGCGAAGAAATCTTCACCGCCCTGCGCGGCGTCGGCTACGACGGCCAGGACCGCTCCATCGATGTGCGCATCTCGAAAATCCGCCCGCGCATCGGTGACGACCCCGACCACCCGCGCCTGATCAAGACCGTGCGCAACAAGGGTTACCTGTTCGTGCCCCACGCCGCCGCGCAACTGCCATCCCCCAAGCGCGACGGCTGACCGATGAATTCCATCTTCCTGCGCATCTATGGCGGCATGCTCGGCGTTCTGGTGCTGGTGGCATTGCTCGGCGCGCTGACCCTTCATCTAGTCAACGCCGTGCGCGCCGATCAGTACCGCGAGCAATTGGCCCACGGCACCTTCACGCTGATGGCCGACAATCTGCGTGGCATGAATGACATCGAACGCACCCGCGCCCTCGCCGTGTGGGAGCGCCTGCTGGGCATTCCGCTGACACTGCAAACCGCCGAGCGCGCGCACTTGGACGGCGGCGCGCGCAGTCGGCTGAGTCGCGGGCAGGTGGTGGTCGAACAGACCGGACCCCATGCCGCGCAAGTGTTTCGGGAGGTCGAGCCTGGGCTGTCAGGCAATCCGTCCAGCGGCTTGCTCCTGACCGGCGAGGTGCGGCAGATCAGTGAGCAACTGGCCCGCGCGACCATCTTTCTGTTGCTCGACGAATTGGTGCGTCTGCCCGTCGATGAGCAGCCGGCGCGGCTGGAAGCGTTGCGCCAGAGCAAGGGGTTCGGCTTCGACATGCAGCTGATCCGGCTGGAGAACCTGGACGTGGACGATGACCAGCGTCGGCGCATCGACGAGGGTGACACGGTGATGGCGCTGGGCAAGGGCGGCGATTCGATCCGCGTGCTGTCCGGCGTCGGCGAAACCCCGTGGGTGCTGGAGATCGGCCCGCTGTTCCAGATGAACCCCTATCCGCCGGAGCTGCTGATCCTCATCGCGTTTCTCGGTCTGTGCCTGATCGGTCTGGTGGTGTACTTGCTTGTGCGTCGCCTCGAGCATCGGCTGCGCGGGCTGGAAGCGGCGGCCACGCAGATCGCCCAGGGCAGCCTGGAAACCCGCGTGCCTGTAGCAAGTGCGGGGGCGGGCGCGGATTCGGTCGGGCGGCTGGCGTCGGCATTCAACGGCATGGCCGAGCACCTGCAGCGTTCGCTGATGATCCAGCGCGAGCTGGTGCGCGCGGTGTCCCATGAGCTGCGTACGCCGGTGGCGCGGTTGCGTTTCGGGCTGGAAATGATCAACGACGCCACGACCCCGGAAGCGCGGCATAAATACATGGTCGGCATGGACAGCGATATTCAGGACCTCGACAAGCTGGTCGACGAGATGCTCACCTACGCGCGCCTGGAGCAGGGCGCGCCGACCCTGAATTTCCAGCGCATCGACCTCGACGCCCTGATCGATCAGGTGATTGCCGAACTGGCGCCGCTGCGGCCGAATATCAGTGTCAGGCGCGGGGAGTGTGTTGATGCGCTGCATCGTGTCGGATCGGGCGAAGAGCACTGGGTGGAGGCCGAGCCGCGATACTTGCACCGTGCGCTGCAGAATCTGGTGAGCAACGCCATGCGCCACGCCGAGTCGGAGGTACGCATCGGCTATCAGTTGAGTGAAGAGCGCTGTCGCATCGACGTGGACGATAACGGACCCGGCGTGCCGGAAAGTGCCTGGGAGCGGATCTTCACGCCGTTTATGCGTCTGGACGACAGCCGCACCCGGGCGTCGGGCGGGCATGGGCTGGGATTGTCGATCGTGCGCCGCATCATCCACTGGCATGGCGGCCGCGCGCTGATCGGGCGCAGCCAGACCCTCGGCGGCGCGTGTTTCAGCCTGGCCTGGCCCCGCCAGCAAGGGGAGGCGTGATGTTTGACGGTGCCTTGGCCGGGTTTGCCCGCACGGTGGTGGTTGATCAAAAGCGGCCTGTGTCGCCGTTGACCGAGCTGTTGCAGGATGAGGTTTTGGATCGCCTGCTGCTTAAGGTGTACGGGCCGGCATTGCTGAGGGAGCAGTTGCCGGTGCTGGTCTCGCAATGGATGAAGTACTACGCCATGCAGCTGATCCCGCCGGTGGTGGTGGCGAGTCTGTCCTATGGCTTGGGGTGGACGCTGGGGCTGGATCGCCTGAGTTTTGCCCTGCATGAACGTGGCTATCTGGATGGGGTGAGGTTTGAGGGGGCCGTTACGCCGGTGGCGGTTTCGGACGATCCGTTCGAGCGGTTTGCGCCGCTGCTGGAGAATCTTCAGCACGTGATCGATCGCTTGAGTGCCTACGGCGATGTGCCGACGGCGGTGCTGTGGGGCAACGCCGGGGATTATCTTGAAACCTGCTTGCGGCAGTTGTCTGCGGCGAGCGAGGTTTCAGTTGCGGCAGGGTATGGGCTGTTGCGGGAACGGCTGAGGCCGGATGGGCGGCGCAATCCGCTGTTCAATGCCGTTAGCTATATAGAAAAGCACGGGCAGATGGTTCGGCAGCGGCGCACGTGCTGTTTGAGTTATCGGGTGGAATGGGTGGGGCGGTGTGGGCATTGTCCTTTGGGCGCGGCCGTCAGCCTCGAATCGCCACCAGACTCAACAGCTGCCCATCCTGCACGCTGAACTGCGCGTCCAGCTCCTTGCCGTTGTGCCATTCCGCCGACAGATCGATGTTCAGCCGCAGCCGCGCAGTGCCTTCGTCTGACCATTCCAGCAGTTCGGCATCCTCGAAATAAAAGCGCTTGAGCACGATGGGGTAGAGCGCCTTGAACAGGCTTTCTTTCAGGGAAAAGGTCAGGGTGACGAGCTCGGCTGCTTCATGCTCGGGGCCGGCGTTCAGGCGTTGCATTTCCGCCGGGGTCAGAATCTCACTGGCCAGACGCACGGCGCGCTCGTGGCTCATCAACTGCTCGACGTCCAGCCCCAGTCCGCGCCAGTCTGATTTGCGCGCCACGATCGCGGCGGCCCAGCCGGTGCTGTGGGTGATCGAGCCGGTGACGTCCGCTGGCCAGACCGGCGCGCGATCCTCGCCAATCAGCGGGACATGGGAGCGGCCGTCCAGCCGGCGCATCGCCTCCCGCGCGCACAAGCGGCCAGCAAGGAACTCCGTCTGCCGCTTGGCCACCGACCGCTGAATGGAGGCGGGCGGCTCGATGAGACAGCGCTGAAAATCGCCGTCGATGAGCTTTTGCGGATCGAAGCGACTGCTCACCAACACCACATCCGCCAGCCCATGGGGCAAGGGCCAGTGGGCGGTGAGGGCGGGGCAACAGTCAGGCAGTGTCGGGGATCGAGTCATGCCCGGCATTCTGCCGGAACCGCGGCGTCGTGCGCAAAAAACGGTTTGCTTTGAATCCCCAATCCAAAGTCATGCACAGAACCTGTGGGAGTCAGCTTGCTGACGAATGCGGTGGGTCAGGCGAAGTGGATGGCACAGGCAGAAAGCATTCGCGAGCAAGCTCGCTCCCACAGGAGATGTGTGTGGGTCCGAGACTTCAGCGTCATGCACAGAACCTGTGGGAGTCAGCTTGCTGACGAATGGGTGGCTCAGACAAAGTTGATGGCCGAGGCAGACCGCTTTCGCGAGCTAGCTCGCTCTGCTGGCCTCTTCCCGGCTGAAGCCGGTCCCACAAAGAGCAGCGCGTGCATTCAGTGAAATGCGTGGTGATCAAACCGGCCTCTTCCCGGCTAAAGCCAGTCCTACAGTGGCCGCGGTAGATCTGTAGGACCGGCTTCAGCCGGGAAGCTTTTGATCTTCATGCGCAGAAAGCTCAGACACCGCCAATCGCGACTTT
>LIDZ01000058.1_pt1 | contig 28894 bp, 24 predicted proteins | sample 644651 | NCBI WGS metagenome assembly LIDZ01 (sample SAMN03856242, study PRJNA289617) | food metagenome | isolation source: wine grapes on drying loft during traditional withering process | host: Vitis vinifera cv. Corvina | place: Italy: Gargagnago di S. Ambrogio di Valpolicella | collected 2014-01 | reverse complement strand
ACTTCTTAACTTCTTAACTTCTTAACTTCTTAACTTCTTAACTTCTTAACTTCTTAACTTCTAAAAATTATGACTATCTTCTGTCGTAATAGCAATTAAAAATTTAGTCTTTATTCCTTGTTTAGTAAACATCTTTTCATGTTCAGTCTCTACATTGCCCTCAAAATCACTATTATGAAGATCATAAGTTATATATTTAATCTTAAAACCAGATTCTTTAAAATATTCTAGTGATTCCTCAAATAATTCATCATCATCTGTTTTAAAATAAATTTCACCTTCATCTTTCAAGAATATTTTGTATTGTTCTAGCTGTCTTGTATGAGTTAATCTTCTTTTTTTATGTCTGTCTTTAGGCCAAGGATTACAAAAATTTATGTATATTCTGCTTATTAAATCTTCTTGACTTAACATTTCATTAATAAGAGCTATTTCTTGAGCCATTAATTTTATATTATCTGTACATTTATTTTTTTCATTATATACTTCCTCTATATTTCTCTTAGCTGATACTAAAACTTCATCTTTTATATCAATTGCAATGTAATTAATATTAGGATTCTCAAATCCATGTACTGCTACAAAGGTTCCTTTTCCACAACCAAGTTCTAAATATATAGGTTTATCATTTTTAAAAAATTCTTTCCATTTTCCTTTATATTCTCTAGGATTTATAACAAAAAAGTCACATCCATCAAGCTCAGGCCTCGCCCATGGTTTTTTTCGCATTCTCATGTTAATTCACTCCATCTTCTATCATTCATAATAATTATACCTATAAAAATTTATATTGCAATTTTTATATTAAATGTTTATAGGTATTGTGCCTAAAGTGTTTTTGACTTTTCTATATATTCTTTTAGTATTTCACATGTGTGATTAAACTTATTTTGTTCATCCTCTGTTAAGTTTATTTCAACAATCCCTTCTACTCCAGTTTTACCTAATATAGCGGGTACACTTGCAAACATATCTTTTTGTCCATATTCTCCTTCTAACAGTACAGAACATGGTAATATTTTCTTTTCATCGTGGAATATTGCTTTAACCACTTCTGTTAGTGCTGTTCCTATTCCAAATTCAGTAGATCCTTTTCCGTTTAATACCACCCATCCAGCATAAGCTGTTCTTTTAACTAAATCAGCTAAGTCTAATTTCCCGTAGCTTTCTGGTTTTTCCTTCATCAAATCTAATAATGGTTTTCCTCCTACGTACACATGAGACCATGGAACCATTTGAGAATCTCCATGTTCTCCCATAGAATATCCTTGTATAGATTTTTGATCTATTCCTATTTCACTAGCTAATATCCTTCTAAGTCTTGATGAATCTAAAGCTGTTCCTGTTCCAACTACTCTATTTTTAGGAAAACCTGTTTTCTTCCAAATATAATTTGCTATAACATCACATGGATTAGATATTGAGACAATTATGCCTTCAAATCCAGATTGTACTATAGGTTCTATAATTGAATTGACTATCTTTATAGTATCTTCTAATGTGTCAAGACGAGTTTGATTACTACTTGGCAAAGGTCCTGCACTTATTACAACTATATCTGCATCTTTTGCATCTTCAAGTGTCCCTTGTCTTGCTTCGACATGATGAGGTAAATATGCCACTGCATCAGTAATATCAACAGCTTGAGAATTAGCTTTTGCTTCATCAATATCAACCATTATAATTTCATCACATACTCCTTGCATTGCTAAAGCAAATGCACAATGTGAACCAACATGACCAGCTCCTACAATTACTATTTTTCTTGTCTTAATACTCATTTGATAGCTTCCTCCTATTTTATATGCCTTAATATAAATTATTTCTTATATCTATTTACTAACTCTGATAATTCTCCTTCATAAGTTTCAATATAGTCGCTAAAATTAGTCTTTTTACTTTCTATAAGCTGTGCTAGTTCATATAAAAACAAAGGTATTTCACGTGCAAGTATATCCCCATAAATCTTTCCAAGTCTTGCGTTATTAGTTTCAAATGATCCATTAATATGAAGTTCAAATACATCTTCTACATTATCATTCACCTTTTTACGCTTTCCTGTTAATCCAATTGCTACGACTTCATGAACTGCACATGAATTTCCACATCCAGATATATGAATTTTGGGTAATATATCTTTCTTATATCCCTTTTCCTTGAAATAATCAATTATTTCATGCAAAGTTTTTTGACTTTCTAAAATTCCAACTTGACATATTGGCACTCCAGTACAACACACACTTTGCTCTATAGTTGTTTCTCCTCCAATATCTTGTGTTATATCTAATACCATCTTTGCTTCTTCACCATTTAAGTTTCTAAAATACAGTCCTTTGGTCATTGTAAGCCTTATCTCTAAATCTTCTATTGATTTTAATTTATCCAAGATTTGTCTTAACTCTTTAATATCTATTTGTCCACCGATTGGATTAAAGTACACACTGTATAACCCTTTTTGCTTTTGTTCATATAATCTTGAATGTTTTATTTCTACTTTTTTACCATCCTTATCATATTCTTTATAATCTACTTTTAAATCTATATTTTCTTTATTCTTGACTTCTTTTAATTGTTCTTCGTATGTATCTATAAACTTTTCTTTTCCCATTCTTTCTACTATGTATCTTATACGGGCTTTGTTTCTATTCTCATAGTCTCCTTCTTTTATAAATAAATTTGTCATGGCTTCTACATGATATAAAACTTCACTTGGCTCTATGAGTTTATCATATTCAATACCAATCTTAGGATTTCTTCCAAGTCCGCCACCCATATAAACCTTAAAATATTTTTTGTTATCTTTAATTATAGCTAAAAATCCTAAATCAGTAACATTACAATGCCCAATATCCATATTACTACTCGAAAAAGATACCTTAAATTTTCTAGGTAATTTGTATGATGTTATCTTACTTAAAAAGTGCTTATTTACAGCTAATGCATATGAGCTTACATCAAAAGCTTCTAGCTTATCCACTCCAGAAAGTGGCGAAAGAGCAACGTTTCTAGGATAATTTCCACCACCGCCTCTAGAATATATATCATTTTGTATTCCATCTTTCATTATTCCACAGACTTGGTCTATCGATAAATTATGATATTGAACTGCTTCTCTTGACGTTAAATGAATTTTTTCTAATTTATATCTATCTGCAGTATCGCATAGCCAATTCATTTGATCTATATTTGTTATTCCTGAAGGTATTCTAAGCCTTATCATAAGTTCTTTTTTACTACGTTCCGAATATACTCCCATTCCTCCTGAAACTTTTTTAAAATCCATAACAGAAACTTCACCAGTTAGAAATTTATTTCCTAATTCTCTAAACTCTTCTATTTCACTCAATAATTCTTTTTTTAACTTAATCAATATTCTTCCTCCTATATATTTACTAATCTTTTATTTGTATTATATTATACTCTAATTTTATATATATCACTACTAATAAGACTTAGTCATCATAAAAACTGTGCCTAGTTTATTGTTAGACAAATGAAAGAAAATAACAAGTCAATGATATGATGTATATTTTGTCTTAAAACATGTTCAACTAAAAAAGAAACTATTTAAATAATGATATAAATATTACCATTTTTAAATAGTTTCTTCCATATATTTTTTCTTATTTATTCTTACCAAATATTTTTTTCTTAGGAGCATTAGCTTCATCAAAATCTTCACCTGATGCTCTCATTAGATCATATAAGGCTTCCTTTTGCTCTTTATTCAATGTCTTAGGAATATCAACTATAACTTTTACATATTGATCTCCTTTTCCACCTGAATTGACTCTTTGTATGCCCTTACTTTTCAATCTGAACATTGTTCCTGATTGAGTTCCTGATGGAACGGTATATTTAACATTTCCATCTACTGTAGCTACAGTTATTTCTGTACCTAAAGCAGCTTTAGGCATAGAAACATGAGCATCTATATACACATCATTGCCTTTTCTTGTAAATATTTTTGATGGAGTTACATTAATTTTAACATATAGATCTCCAGGATTTCCACCTCTTAATCCATGTTCACCTTGTCCTCTTAGTGGCATTACATTACCTGTATCCACTCCTGCTGGTATGTTAACTTTTATATTTCTTGTCTTTCTAACATTACCTTTTCCTCTACAAATTGAGCATGGTTTTTCTATTATCTTACCAGTACCTCTGCATGTATCACATGTAGAAGTTGAAACAAAACTTCCAAGGGGAGTTTGTCTTTGTACTCGTACTTGACCTGCGCCTCCGCAAGTTGGACAAGTTTTTGCACTAGTTCCTGGTTCAGCACCATTTCCATGACAGTGTTCACAGTTTTCACTTCTAGTAACTGAAATTTCTTTTTCAGCTCCAAAAACGGCTTCTTCAAAAGTTAATGATATTGTATATTCAATATCATTTCCTCGTACAGGTCCGTTCTTTCTTCTAGAATTTCCTCCACCACCACCAAAGAATGACTCGAAAATATCACCAAATCCACCCATATCAAATCCGTCATAACCACTTGCTCCACCACTACCATCAAAAGCAGCTGAACCAAACTGATCATATTTAGCTTTCTTTTCTGGATCTGAAAGAACTTGATAAGCTTCATTTATTTCCTTAAACTTTTCTTCTGCTTCAGAATTTCCCTGATTTTTATCTGGATGATATTTTACAGCCAGTTTTCTAAAGCCTCTTTTTATTTCATCCTCACTTGCACCCTTTTGGAGTCCAAGTAATTCATAATAGTCTTTACTTGCCATTTGTTTATATTCACCACCTAGTTTTATTTAATGTAGAAGAGGGAAGACGAGTTTGCCTTCCCTTTAGTGAAGCCTATTTATTATTTATCTTCATCTACTTTAAAATCTGCGTCTACAACATTATCATCATGTGGTGCATTTTGTTCAGATCCACCTGCTGCTGCATTTGGATCAGTTCCTGCTCCTTCTGGTTGTTGATACATCTTAGTAGCTATTGGATAGAATGATTGATTTACAGCTTCGATTCCAGCTTTAATAGCCTCTACATCATCGCCATCTTTAATCTTCTTAAGCTCTTCGATTTTAGCTGCAACTGTAGCTTTTTCTTCGTCTGTAGCCTTATCTCCAACTTCACTTAATGTTTTCTCAATTTGATAAATTGTTTGATCTGCACTATTTGCAGTTTCAACTTTTTCTTTTCTCTTCTTATCTTCTTCAGCAAATTTTTCAGCTTCTTTTACAGCCTTATCTACTTCATCATTATTTAAATTAGTTGATGCTGTGATTGTTATATTAGCTTGCTTTCCAGTTCCTTTATCTAAAGCTGATACCTTAACAATACCATTAGCATCTATATCAAATGTTACTTCGATTTGAGGAATTCCTCTTGGTGCTGGAGCTATTCCTGAAAGTGTAAATTGTCCAAGTGACTTATTATCCACAGCCATTTGTCTCTCACCTTGAACTACATTGATTTCAACTGATGTTTGGTTATCTGCAGCAGTTGAGAATACTTGACTCTTCTTTGTTGGAATAGTTGTATTTCTTTCGATTAATGAAGTAGCTATTCCGCCTGCTGTTTCAATTCCAAGTGTTAATGGAGAAACATCAAGTAATACTATATCTTTAACTTCTCCTGTTAGTACTCCGGCTTGAATAGCTGCACCAACTGCAACACATTCATCTGGATTAACTCCCTTAGATGGTTCTTTTCCTGTAAAGTTCTTAACAGCTTCTACTACTGCTGGTATTCTTGTTGATCCACCAACTAATATTATTTTATCAATATCACTTAATGAAAGTTTAGCATCAGATAAAGCTTTTTTCATAGGTTCAATACTTCTTTGAATTAAATCATTAGTAATTTCATTAAATTTAGCTCTGCTTAAAGATAAATCTATATGCTTTGGACCTGTTGCATCTGCTGTAATAAATGGTAAATTAATACTTGTTTGAGTTGATGCTGATAATTCAATTTTTGCTTTTTCAGAAGCTTCCTTTAATCTTTGAAGCGCCATCTTATCTTGTAATAAATCAATTCCGTTTTCAGCTTTGAATGTATCTGCAATATAATGCATTATCTTTTCATCAAAATCATCTCCACCAAGTTTTGTATCTCCATTAGTTGATAATACTTCAAATACTCCATCTCCAAGATCTAGAATAGATACATCGAAAGTACCACCACCTAAGTCATAAACTAATATTTTGTGACTTGAATCAGTTTTATCTAAACCATAAGCTAATGCTGCTGCTGTTGGTTCATTTATTATTCTTAAAACTTCAAGACCTGCAATCTTTCCTGCATCCTTAGTTGCTTGTCTCTGGCTATCATTAAAATAAGCCGGTACAGTAATAACTGCTTGAGTTACTGCTTCACCTAAATAGCTTTCAGCATCTACCTTAATTTTTTGAAGTATCATAGCTGAAACTTCTTGTGGTGAATATTGTTTTGCATCTATATCAACTTTATATCCAGTTCCCATATGTCTCTTTATTGAACTAACTGTTTTATCTGGATTTGTAATTGATTGTCTTTTTGCAATTTGACCTACTAATCTTTCTCCATTTGCTTGAAATGATACTACTGATGGAGTAGTTCTAGCACCTTCTGCATTTGAAATAACGGTTGGTTCTCCACCCTCCATAACTGCTACACATGAATTTGTAGTTCCTAAATCAATTCCTATAATCTTTCCCATTATATATTCCTCCTAAATTTTTATTAGTTTATTTAAATTTAAATTTGAATTCTATACTTGAGTACTTTATGTTTCATTATTATATATTTTCAAATTTTATTTTTAATTAACGACTTTAACCATTGTATGCCTTATTATTTTGTCATCTTTTTTATATCCTTTTTGGAAAACTTCTGCTACTATATTTTTACCTAAGCTTTCATCTTCTATATGCATTACCGCATTATGAAGATTAGGATCAAATTCTCCTGAAGCATCTATTTCCTCAACTCCAAGCTTTACAAATGAATCTTCACAACCTTTTATTGTCATTTCAATTCCTTTTTTCAAATCTTCTATACTTCCATCAGCTGCAACAGCCCTTTGTAGATTATCAATAATTGGAATAATTTCCTTTAATACATCCACATAAGCATCACTATATAATCCTTCTTTTTCTTTAGTAGTTCTTTTTCTGTAGTTATCATATTCAGCTGCTAATCTAAGCAGTCTATCTTTAGTCATATCTAATTCTTCTTGCAATTTTTCATTTTCTTCTTTTTGTCTTTTTACTATATTTAGTTCATCATCTTCTATTTCTACTTCATTTTTTGAAACTTCATCACAAGCTTCATTATCTCCTATTTCGTCATTACCTATAACGTCTTTTACCTCATTTTCAGTTTCCTCTACTATCGGTTCATTTTTAATTTCTTCGTTTTTAATATTTTTATTTTGTTTCATATATCTAAAAACACACCTCTTTCCTTAAAATCTAATATCTATATTTTTGAGTACTTAATATATTATTAAGCTCTTTTATAACTTCAGACATAATTGTTATTACTTTTGAATAATTGATTCTTCTAGGTCCAATTAATCCAATTTTACCAATCGTCCTATCTCCAAAAGAATATTCACCAGATATTATACTACAATCTTTAGCTTGTTGCCTATAATTTTCATCACCTATACTAATAGTAATATTATCCTGTGGATTAAATAAGTCCATCAAAGATTCCTTATCATTGAAAAGTGATAACATTTCCTTAGCTTTGTCAATATCGTTGTATTCTGAATAATTGAATATATTTGTTGTTCCTTCCATGAATACTTCTGATGAATCTGCTGCATTCAATGTATCATATAAAATAGGTAAAATCGCATTAAATATTTCTTCATATCCACTTAAATCTCTTTTAAGATTATTAATTACTTCTAAATTAATTTCTTCTATAGAACGCTTCACTAATCTATTATTGATAACTTGATTTATTTGCATTAAAATTTCAATTCGTGGGACTCTATTATTCAACTTCATTATGTGATTTTTTATAAATCCTGTATCAGTTAGAAAGACTGATATTAAATTATATTCATCAACCTTAATAAGTTGAATTGATTTAATAAAACTCCTCTTAACTGATGGAGTTTCAATCACACAAGTTAATTTAGTAAGTTCTGATAATAATGCACTCGTTTGTCTTACTATTTTATCGACTTCAAGCATTGCCGAATCAATTATATATTGCTTTATTTTCAAATCTTCTTCAACTGTTATCTTTTGATTGTTCATAAGCTTATCAACATATAGTCTATATCCCTTACTAGACGGAATTCTTCCTGCAGAAGCGTGAGGTTGTTCTAAGTATCCAAGTTCTTCAAGATCAGCCATTTCATTTCTTATAGTTGCAGATCCAATACCTAAATCGTAATTTTTAGCAATTGTTCTTGATCCTACAGGATCTCCAGTACGAATATAGTCATTGATAATAGCTTGGAGTATCTTTATCTTTCTATCATCAATATTCATAGTCTCACCTCTTTTTGTTAGCACTCATTAGCGTCGAGTGCTAATGACTATGTTTTTAATATATTATTTATGATGTTTTTTGTCAATTCTATTTATATTTATTATAGCTACCTATAGTTGATATTAAATTGATTTCATTCACTTATCTCATTATATCTGCTATTTACTCCTATTATCTATACCATTTATTTTTTTATAAATTTATTTTTGAAATTTTGTAGTCGTAATTTAACTATGATAATATAAAATCACTCATCACATAATTAGATATCTCCACGCCTCTAGGGCTTAAATATAGCTTTTCCAAATCACGAACTAATAATTCTTTTTTTATATTTTTCTCAATTATCTCTCCATAAACTTCATATATATTTTTATTAAATCTTTTCTTAAATTCATTTATTTTTATTCCGTCAATCATTCTAAGTCCCATAAAAATAAATTCTTCCATGTCATCATTTATATCATTTATATGAATTTCTTGCATTACATTTTGATTTTTGTTTATCTTTTCTATGTACTCTTCAATATTGTCTATATTTTTAATTCGCTTTCCATCTATAAATGAACTAGATGAGACCCCTAATCCTAAATATTGGTGACATTTCCAATAAACTGTATTATGAAAACATTCTTTCCCTTGCTTTGCGAAATTAGATATTTCATATTGATGATAATCATATTTATCTAAAATTTCCTTAGTAGATAAATACATAGATCTTTCTTCATCTTCTCCTGGTAAATTCAATTTATTTTTTTCATATAAATTATAAAAATATGTCCCATCTTCAACTATCAAGCTATATGCTGATATATGCTCTGGTTCAAGTTTTGCTATCTCCTCTAAAGAATTTTCCCAGTCATCAAGTGTTTGATTTGGTAATCCAAACATTAAATCTACATTTATGTTATCAAAACCTATCCTTCTAGCTAAAAAATAATTATTTTTAAACGTCTCATAATTATGTATTCTTCCAATCTCTTTTAAAATAGAATTTTTTGTAGATTGTAATCCTATACTAATTCTATTTACATTATGTTTTTTCATGATATCTAGATTTATTTTATTTAATGTTCCAGGGTTACACTCTACTGTAAATTCTAAATTCTTTTTTAAATTTAATTTATTTAAAGTAATCAACAAACTTTGTAAATTACAATCCGTTAAATATGATGGTGTACCACCACCAATAAATATACTATTTATACTATATTTTTCAGCCTTTTGTAATATTTCATTATTTAATGAATTTATATAATCATTCATTAAGCTCTCTTTCCCAGAATAAGATGGAAAGTCACAATACAAACATTTTTGCTTACAAAATGGAATATGAATATATAAAGATATCTCCTTCATTAAACTCCCATCCAATCTCCTTTGCAGGTATTTTTAAATTATTAAAGTATAGAAATAAATAACTGAAAAGAATATGTTAACTATTTATACACAGAGAAAAAATTGATACTTAGTTGTGCAAAGTGCATCAAAAAAATCCCACTAGAATTTCATCATTTCAAGAGGAAAAACTGTTATTGTTTGAGTGTATGCAAGTTTAACAGTTTTCGTCTTGAAATAATTGAAACTTTTTGGAATCTTTTTAGCAATCATAGTAAACAAGTATCCCTTTTTTTAGGTTTCTATTACTATACTTTAAATATTGTACAATATTTTCAAATTAAGTATTTACTTATGCTAGTAATTTTTCTGCTTGTTCTTTTAATAAATTAATTTTGCTTTCTGCATCTACAACTGAAAAACTATATACATCTACAAAATTATAAAAATAATTGGCGAATGATATTCTTTTATTACGTTTTATGTTTAAGTTTTTTTCTACTTCTTCTAAAAATTCCACTTCTTTTTCATCATATTCCCCATCAATAAGTGCAAGACCTATTAATTCAAAATAAATAATATTTCTTTCTCTTTCAGAAGAATCTTTTAAAGTTTCATATATAGACTTTAAATTTGTGTCTAATATTTCACTTTCTTTTATATTTAGTTCCTCTAAATAATCTTGATAAAGATCTTTTTCCTCTTTTGCAAAAACATTATTAGAATTTACAAGACCCTTAACCAATTGCATAAAAGCAATTCCCTCATTTTTACTTAATTCATCTAAAAACATATAAACCCCTCCTAAATTCTTACCAAATCATTATTGTGATAGTCTTAATTATTATACAAATAATTCCTTGAAAATAACATATTTTTATTTCATATATCTATTATTTTTACTTATAATTATTTAGAAATTCACACTAATAATCTTAAACATATCACAAAAAATAAAGAACCAAATATTTCCTGTATATTAGCTATTTACTTTTTGAATATGCCTTGATAATATATATGCAATATTTCATACTATATTGTTATTAATCTACTTTTAATATAGCCATAAATGCTTCTTGTGGAATTTCGACAGATCCAACTTGCCTCATTCTTTTCTTTCCTTCTTTTTGCTTTTCAAGCAACTTCTTTTTTCTTGAAATATCTCCACCATAACATTTAGCTAATACGTCTTTTCTCATAGCTTTTACAGTTTCTCTTGCTATAATTTTAGCTCCAATTGCTGCTTGAATTGGAATTTCAAATAGTTGTCTTGGAATTATCTCTTTTAATTTTTCAGCTATTCCTCTTCCTTTATGATACGCCGTTTCTTCTGGTGCTATCATTGATAATGCATCAACCACATCTCCATTTAATAGTATATCTAACTTAACTAACTTAGTTGTAATGTACCCTTTAAATTCATAATCTAAAGATGCATATCCTCTAGTTCTAGACTTCAAAGTATCAAAGAAATCATATATTATTTCATTTAATGGAATATCATATTTTACAACTGCTCTAGTTTCTTCTATATATTGAACGTCAACGTATACGCCTCTTCTATCTTGACATAATTCCATTACCGCTCCAACATAATCTTTTGGAGTAATTATAGATGCCTTTACAACTGGTTCTTCCATGTAATCCACTTCAGTTAAAGGTGGAAGATTAGTTGGATTTGTTATTTCTAATATTTCACCATCCGTTTTAATTACTTTATATATAACAGAGGGTGCAGTTGTAATTATATCTAAATCAAACTCTCTTTCAACTCTTTCTTGAATTATTTCCATATGTAATAATCCTAAGAATCCACATCTAAATCCAAATCCTAAGGCAATAGATGTTTCCGGTTCAAAACTTAATGCAGCATCATTTAGTTGCAATTTCTCTAGCGCCATTTTTAATTCATCATACTTAGATCCATCAACTGGATATATTCCTGAATAAACCATTGGTATAGCAGGCTTATATCCTGTAAGTGCTTCTAGCGTTGGTCTATTAGCTTCTGTTATAGTATCTCCAACTCTAGCATCTCTCACATTTTTAATTGATGCTGTTACGTATCCCACATCACCTGCACGTAATTCATCAATCGGAAGAACTCCTGGCGTAAATACACCTACTTCAGCAACATCATAAATTTTATTAGTTGCCATAAGTTTAATTTTAGTTCCGATTTTTATTTTTCCATCCATTATTCTTACTATACAAACAACGCCCTTATAGCTATCATAATATGAATCGAAAATCAATGCCTTTAGAGGTGCTTCTTCATCACCGTTTGGTGCAGGTATCTTATTAACAACGCATTCTAGTACATCTTTTATATTAAGGCCTGTTTTTGCAGATATCATCGGTGCTTCCTCTGCATCTATTCCTATTATATCCTCAATTTCATGTTTAACTTCTTCTGGTCTTGCCGATGGTAAATCAATTTTATTTATTACTGGTGCAATTTCTAAATTATTATCTAATGCTAAATAACAATTAGCTAATGTTTGAGCTTGAATACCTTGCGTTGCATCAACAACTAATATAGCCCCTTCACAAGCTGCTAAACTTTTTGAGACTTCATAATTAAAATCTACATGTCCTGGCGTATCAATTAGATTAAAAATATATTCTTCACCATTATCTCTTTTATATATAAGTCTTGCTGCTTGAGACTTAATTGTAATTCCTCTTTCTTTTTCTATATCCATATTATCTAGAACTTGTTCTTCCATTTCCCTTTTTGTTAAGGTTCCTGTAGTCTCAAGTAATCTATCTGCAAGAGTTGACTTACCGTGATCAATATGTGCTACTATTGAAAAATTTCTGATATATTTTTGTCTTTCAAATTTCATATTCATAACTGCTATAAATTTAAAGCAGTTTTTTCACCCCCGTTATAATAAAATCATCTAAAGCACATTCAAAAAAATAACAAGTCAATACGCTAGGCTATTTCGTCATACTACGTCAGCATGTTCATATAATAAACTGCTCTATGAGCTTAAACATACCTCCTTGTCTGACGCAAAATTTGCATCGCATCTTTGACTCGTTATTTTATTTAATATGCCTAAATTATAACATACATCTATTTAAAAAGGCTAGTGAATTGCCACCACTTATAGAAGTTATAAAAGTAGATGGCTTCTTGGTCAATATAGCTACTGCTATAAGTTTATCTAATAGGCTTGTAGCAATTACAGTTTTATATTTTTAAATATTTCTTGTATTCTATTTATTAAAGCAGATTCATTTCTTATCTTAAAATTACTATCACCGAGTCTTACCAATATATCTTCTTCTGGCTCTTTATAAATTTTTAAAAATGAATTGTCCTTAATAAAATTCGAAAAATCTTCTCCGAATTTTTCACTTACAAGTTTATAATTTTCAGTTGTATTTCCAAGAGGTGATAATGCTTTAGTATTAATCACATCTACTTTAATAATTCCAAAACAAACAAGAAATAATATTAAAAATGTTGGTAATGCTTTTTTAAACATATAACGCTTAAAAACATTCTTCAATATGAAACATCCTTTCAATCATTTAATTTACATTTAAATATAGTCGTGAAACTCTATTTAAATTCTTTCCATATTCAGAAAATATTATTCGTTACTTATTCAATTTTTTGCTTTGGATATCTATTATAAATCCTCTATTTTTTATTTAAAACCTCTGCAATTACTCTGGCCATACATTCTGCTGTAACCTTTGACTCATCTGGAGTATTAGTATGTGATCCTATTTCAAAAAGCAAACACCCATCACTTTTACTTTGATTGAATGCATTTTTCCCTCTATTGTATGTTAATATTTTTATCGGCAATCCTGGAAATAATTCAGAAGTTTTATTAAATACCTTATCTGTAAGTTCTTTATTTTTATCATATCTTGTGCTATTTTTAGCATTCACAAACATTACTTTTGATGCGCTCATTCCATAAACTTGAGTCGTAGTAACTGACTTGTCCTCCACTGAATCTCTATGTAGATCTATAATCATTTTAAAATCTCCATATTGTTGTAAATACTTATCAACGACTTCTCCAGATCTTGTATAGCTATCATTGTACGAAATACAGTTATTTGTTTTATCATGTATCACTGAAATTCCATAATTTTCTTCAAGTTCTTTTGAAAGGACATCCCCTACACCAACTACATTCGTATCTTCATCTGAACTTTCTGGTTCTGCTGCATTATAGTTTTCAGTAGTATGACTATGATATATCAACACTTCTGGCTTCGATTTGTTTATTTCCTTTTTCAAACTTGGATTATAAATCTGTGAATTCTTATCGTCATTATTTGTTGGCAACTTAGAAATGCTATCTTCGCTTACTTGAAATGAATTAAACGTGAAAGTTGATTCAGTATTTTTATTATCTATATCATTAAAAAAACTAATTTCATTTTGTATTATTCCTTTATAGCTAAAATTATTTAATCCTAGTACTTCAATGCAAACGTTCCTTAATGAAAGCTTATTTTCAGCATAAGTCCCTTCATCATAAGCTTGAGTCTGTATTATTGGCATTCCTAGATTTAATAACTGAACATAAGCAAATGCTCCTCTTTCTCTATTTTCTTTTAAAACATTACCAATCCTTATAAATAATATACTTGTAATCAAAATTAGCATTACTATGCCTATATTGATATTTGGTCTTACTTTTACTTTTTTATTGATGTCACTTTTTTTCTCTCCTCTGCTCATATATATCATCTTAATCCCCCCCTTGTACTCTTTTATCTATGATCTAGCATTTCAGTCCTCTTTCTATGCTATGAATGGCATGACCCTAGATAAATTCAACTGAATTCAGCTGGAGTATAAAACCTAATTGAAAGTTTCACTCTATATTTATATTAATCAAGTTACATAATTATTCTAATTTGATACATTATTAAGCAAAATAGTTAAGTAGTTTTATATAATAAATCTGGAGTACAATAACAAATTAAAGAAGTGACTTAATCTTGTGCATAACAATTAGAGCCTTAGCTAGGCTCACACAGATTATCATAACTATCTGTCTTTTTAATAACCTAACTGGTCTCAAAATAATTAAAACTTATTTCGGGACCAGTTTATTTTTTTCAATATGCTTTACCCCATAAATTTATTAATTTCTTCCATATTCATATTAGGCTGCACAGCCATATTTATTCCATTAGCTATTATTTTCGATAAAGAATTAATAACTAAATCAATATCTTTTGGTGTAACCATCATATCCATATTATTTTTAGAGCATATTATTTCCTTAATAAGCTTCTCCTTTTCATTTTTATCAAGGGATTTCAACATTTTATAAAAATCAGTTCCACTTGATGAATTTTTTATTAGTGAATCTACAACTAAATCTATAGTATCATTTGTAATTGTAATTGCATCTACAACAGTTGGTACTCCTATAGCAATAACCTTCACCCCTAAATTTTCTTCATTTATTTTCTTCCTATCATTTCCAACCCCAGCACCTGGTGATATTCCAGTATCACTAATTTGAATTGTTGTATTAACCCTCTCAACCCGTCTTGCAGCTAGTGCATCTATGCATATTACTACGTCTGGTCTAATTTTTTCCACAACTCCTTTAATTATTTCCGCAGTTTCAATCCCCGTAATTCCTAATACTCCAGGAGCTATGCAACAAACTGGTCTAAATGAGTCATCAATTGCCTCAGGCATTACTGTTTTCAAATGCCTTGTTACCATTATCTTTTCGGTTACCTTTGGACCTAATGCATCTGGCGTTACTTGCCAATTTCCAAGGCCTACAATTAGTGCTGTCTTTTCAGTACCAATTGTGATTAATCTTCCTAAAACTTCTGATACTACTTGAGATACCCTATCCATAGTCTCTCCATCATATGATGTAAACTCTGGCATATCTATAGTTATATAATTTCCTTTTGGCTTTCCAATTTTTTCAGCACCCTCTTCATTTTTTACTTTTACTGTAGTTACTCTAATATCATTCTCGCTTTCTTCAACAACTTCAACTCCATCTATATCCATTTCATCCTTATGGTTTTCTTTATAGATTTCTCTTGCTTCAAGTACTAGGTCTGTTCTTACATTTATCATATAAACACCTCATTATAAATTTAGTCAGTATTATTTTTCCTTATTCTTTGAATTTAATACTTGAATTACATAACTTCTGATGCTATAATAAGATTTGTTGAATATGAACTCGTACGCAGATTTCCCCAAAAACTGCAGAGACCTCATAAAATCGAGGGGGTGAATCAAGAATGGCAAATATAAAATCAGCAAAAAAGAGAATTAAGATTACTCAAACTAAGACTTCAAATAACAGAATGATTAAATCAGCTTTAAAGACTGTTATAAAGAAATTTGAAGCTGCTGTAGAAGCTAAGAATATCGAAGAATCTACAACTTTATATGCATCAGTTGTTAAGTCATTAGATATGGCTACTTCTAAGGGAGTTGTTCATATAAATATGGCTGCTAGAAAGAAATCAAGATTAGCTACAAGATTACACGCTATGGCATAATCTTAAAAACCCATCTATAATTAGATGGGTTATTTTTTTTCTTAAATTTTAGGTATTATACATAACATATGTAATTTATTTTTTAACTGTAAGTGTATTTATGAGAAGAAATTCCATTTCCATAGTTTTATCTAATCCTGTAGACTTTAGTCTTGTTTCTGTTTTAACACATAGTTTAATTAATTCCATTAATTGCCTCTCGGTAAATCCATTTGTTTGAGCCATTAATTTTTCGCATATAAACTGTGGTAACCTATATTCTGATATAAAATCTTCTGCTCTTTTACCTTTAATCATTTTGATTTTTATTTCATATAGTCGTAAAAATTGTTTTTCAATCGCACTTATTATAAGCATATGCTGATCTGATTTATACAAAATCTCTTTCATTATGTATATAGCCCTATCAATTTTTCTTTGAGCTATTAATTCTACCAAATCAAAAATATCATCTTCGTTAGAATTTAAAATAAGCAGATTTATATCATCTTTTTTTATTTCTCTCCCATCGCAATAAGATATAAGTTTATCAGCCTCTCTTTTTATAATATCAAAGTTACTTTGAACCTTATCACAAAAGTACATTAATTCTACTCTTCCAATTTGTTTTCCTTTTTCCTTAAATACATCTGATACTTTCTTTAAGTATTTATCTCTTTTTAGCTTATCACAATATACTATAGGCAAAAATTTACCTATAGGTGTTAGCCTTTTATTTTTATTAGGTTTATCCCTCTTATCTTTTAATAAATAATACATCATTAATATAGTATATGGTGGTATATTTTCTACATATTTCTTAATATCATTATATATTTTAGTATTAGTTGAATCACTCTTGTCCTGCAAAAAACCTGCTCTATAAATAATTACAACTTTTTTTTCACTCATGAAAGGCATTGTTTCACAGGCATTCATAATATCATCAAAACTCGTATTCATTCCATCTATTCTAATCAGATTAAGTTCTTTGAATTCCTCAGATATTTCTCTTTTTGTAATTATACTTATCCCATCTTTAATAAGCTCTTCATCTATTCCACAAAATATATAACCATTCTTCATATTGCCCTTTTCAATTTCTTGTTCATAAACTTCATAATTAATCAATTTAATTTTCCTTTCCTATGCCCATCCAACAAATTATTATTTTTTAACAACACTGATAATAATATTTTACTATGAAGAGCTTTCTATTGCTTCACCATTTATTATAAATATTTTATTATAAATTCCATCTTTAAAATTTATTATATCATAATCATTTGATTCATTCTTGCTGCTTGCCATTTTTAATAAATATTTTTCTTTGGAGGTCTCTAAAATATAATTTTTTCCTTGTACTTTAATATTACAAATGCCATTTATATTAATTGATTTTCCTTGCCTATACGATCTTGTTGCAAGTGTGACTTTCGAAAGCCGCTTTAAATCGATTGGATTCTTATTCGCAAGTAACACTCTCTGACCTTTATAACTAACTAAAATAGCGCCTTCTTTATAATATTCTATATTAAGGATTGGACTATACATTTGAATCCCTATTACTAAAATAGATATAAGAGGAATATAAATAAATTTTTTATATCCTTTCTTTATAAAATAAAAACTTAGCATTAAAGATAAATAGAAAAATACTACATACTCATTCCCATAAAACATTGGTAATGAAATTTTATCAATAGTATTTAACATCCAATCAAACATCTTTATTATATTTAAATTTAAGTAGCTACAAAAATCGAATAATTTAGGAAAAATGTATGTGAGAGCCAGTATATTTCCAGTAATAACTATAAGATCTACAAACGGAACTAAGAATAAATTACCAATGATAAAATTTACAGAAAAATCTTTAAATATTAGAATTAAACATGGTAATGTGAAAATTTGAGCACTTAATGTTAAGCTTAGTGGTTCTCTCAATTTAGGATGCATTTTATATAGTATATTATTAAATTTATTATTAAACATTATTATTCCTAGAGTAGCTAAGTAAGATAGCTGAAACGATATGCTAAAAATACTATATGGCTGATAAATCATTAAGATAATAGCAGAAAGACATAGAGCTGAAATTGAGCTATTATTCCTTTTTAAAATATGACCACCTTCTACACATGAAAGCATTACGAAAGCTCTAATACTTGAGTAATTACTTCCTGTAAATATAACATATATCATTGTAGATAGAAGTCCAAATTTTCCTCCCATAAAAATCCTTAAAAATCCATATACTATAGCTACATGCAATCCTGAAACACTTATACTATGTATAACTCCGAAGTTTTTCATATCATCCTTATCTTCTGAATCTAAATAATCAGAATATCCAAAAGCAATTGACGCTATTAAGCCTGCTTTACGTGTGCCTAAGTTTTCTTCTAACCTAGTATATATATTTTTTTTTATTTCATAAAGTTTGGTTATAAAATCTTTATTAACTTTGTTTATCGTCTCAGGTTCAAGCTCTCCGACGATACCATTATTTTTATCTTGTATATTTTCTATTTTACCTATAACATTATATCTTTCTCCTACATATAAATTTTTCTTATCAGTTTTTAATATGATATTTTTGCCTTCATAATCGCCTATGATACTGTAGCTAGTCACTTTTACTATTCTCACTTCACCATTTATTTTATCTTCAATTCCATAATATGAAAAATTTATAAAAATTCCTACAATAAAGAATATAATCATAATAAGAGTAAAATCAATCCCACAGTAATAAAATATGCAAATAAAAAAGAAGACTACAATAAATATTGCGAGTCCTCTAACTTGTTCATTTATTCCATAAGAAATACAGCTAATTGCTAGCGTTAAAAAAATATATACTAATGGATTTCCTACTTCTTCTATTTTTTTAGAAAACATCAACTCACCTCATTAATGAGTTTTGCCACTTTCTAGTTAAAATTTCAAAAATAATTAAAAATATTACTGATATTACTAATTCAATTACAATTATATCTCTTAGTAGTATATTATTAATTAATATAATGATAGCTACAGATATAATAATTATTAAAAATGAAACTATTCCCATAACTAACTCATTAGATGATTTTCTTATAGAAACATTACTATTAAACAATGTAAAAAGTAAAACTCCAATTGATAAAATAATTAAAGGTATTATTGTTGCTTCCTTACCATCAACCTTATAAATTGAAATCATAGTAACTATGCTTAATATGCATGATCTAGTTATCACTTCATTATTACTAATATCTCGTCCACTTTTCAATAAAATTATTAAAGATAACGGTATGAATAGAATTCCATTTATAACTAGTATATTCCAAAAGTCTATAGTATCAACTTGTCCCATTATAAGAGTTCCCATTAAAACTAAAAGTTCTGAGAGAACAGTCATATAATATATTTTAAAACCTCTATCTATATTTTTAATAAAGACTTTTGAAAAGTCTCTTATTTTGAAAAATCCATCTAAATAGTTTTCTTTAATATAAACATCTGATACTTTTTTTACAATTACAGTTGCCTTTCCCTTACCGATTCCAACATTTGATAAGTTAAGTGCTGGTAAATCTCCTAAAGTTTCTCCTGTCGTTGCAACTTTATGCCCATCTTGTATAAATAATGAAACTATTTTTGATTTAATTTCAGGATTCACTCTACAAAATACTCTAACTCTGCAAAGCAGATCTTTAAGTTCTTGATTATTTAAAGAATCTAATTCTATCCCCGCTATTACTTGATTATTATTTCTTATTATTTTTGCTTTTTTTGCATTTGTTATAGCACTAAGCTTACTTTCTTCTGTAAATAAAATTGGTACTATTGCCTTATCCTTAATACGATTAATACTATTTTCAAGATCTTCTTCAAGAGGATTCTCTAGTCCAATTATCCCCACAAAAACAAGATTACTTTCTATATTCTCGGATTTAGATGGTTCATAATTAAAATTTCTATAAGCAAAACCTTCTGTTATAAACCCTTCTATAGACAAATTCATATCTATTTCTTTTATTTTAGATTTATACTCATCCGTAATCTCTCGCTCAACACCTTGCATCATAATATGTGTGCACTGTTCTAAAACCGCATCTACATTTCCCCTAGTATTTACCCTGTATCTTTTATCACATTTACTTACAATAGTCAAAAATCTCTTATCAGAATCCATAGGTATTTCTAAAGTTCTTAAATTTCTTGCATCTATAGATGCCTTATAAATCTTCTTTTTAGCAGCATAACTTAAAAAAGCAAGTTCATCTAATTCGCCTTTTTCCCCATCATCTCCTGCGTTATATATAGCATTATTACATATTAATGATATTTCTACTATTCTATCAAAAGTTATTTCTTTTAAATAAGGTTCACTTGTAGATATTACAGTATCATTAATAAATATCTTTTTTACGATCATTTCTTTCTTACTTATAGATCCAACTTTATCTATAAATAAAATATTAACATCTTTTATTAAATTAAATACTGAAAAATTTATTATTTCAATGTTTTCGTTTGAGAATTTTTTAACTACACTTTTAAAAACAAATTTTGCAATTATAGTAACTGGAAAACATCCAAGTGCAAATAACGCTGTACACATATAGCTTTTTTGCGCATCTTGTCCTATATATAAAAAGGATGATCCTACCATTAGGATTCCTAAAAAATATATGACTAGATATCTTTCTAAGAATTTTGATATCATTATACTAAAATTATGTTTTCTATGACTCGCATATGTAAGCATTGCAAGCATCTTTCCTAACTGAGTGAAATTTCCAGTAGCAATAACTACTCCTAACCCTTCTCCAGATTTTATTACAGAACCTTTAAACAATATATTTTTCATGTCTGTAAGTGAAGAGATACCTCCCGTTATTTTACTTTCAAATTTTTCTTTATAAAAGGTCTCTCCTGTTATGCTTTTTTCATCCACCTTTAAATCATCCGCACTTATTATCCTGATATCTGCTGGAATAATAGCATCTCTATTGAACTTAACGATGTCTCCTATTACTAACTCTTCAGACTTAACGTTTTTTTTCACTTCATCTCTAATAACTAATGCATCTGCGAAATTCAATTTTTGTAAAGCTCCCATTTCTTTATCTCTTTTTATACTATGCATTATTACTATTATTGAATTTACTAATAATACGGCTGCTACTACTCCACCAAATAAATAAAATCTAAATACAAATAATATTATTGTAATTATTATATAAATAATTACAACTTTTTGTTTTAATGCATTGAATATATGTTTATAAAGTCTATTTCCACTTGGTAAATCGATTTTATTTGTCCCATATTTTAGTCTTATAGCCTCACAATCTTTTTCACTAATGCCATGTTGACTATTACTGTTTAACAGTTCAACTATTTGAGTCCAAGAATTATTACAATACTTTTCCAAAAGAACCCCACCATTCTAAATAACTTCATTTATCTATAAATCATTATACTATATTTCTCATTTTATATATTTATATTTAGGCATATTAGAATATTATACGTGGTAATTCATTAAAAGGCAAAATTTTAATATATTATCTATTTTTATAAATTATTGCTGCTTTATATCATTTTTCACATACATTAAATTATATATACTTCCTCTTTTAAGGTTTGTAATTTCTATGTAGATAGTTTAGTTGAATATATATCTGTTTTTATTTTTTTGTTTTTGGATTGAAAATAAGTGCCATCAAATATCCAAAAAATATTGATGCTGTAATTCCTGCTGCGGCCCCTTTAATTCCACCCGTAAATGCACCTAGAAGTCCAATTTCTTTTACTTCCTTGATTGCAGCCTTCGATAAAGAATTTCCAAAACTAGGTAATGGAACTGTAGCTCCGGCTCCTCCAATATCTATTAATTTATCATACCAGCCAAAAGCACCAACTATTGCTCCAAGCACAACAAATACTACTAATATCCTTCCTGGTGTTAATTTTGTGACATCTATTAATATCTGTCCTATAACACAAATAATACCTCCAACTATGAACGCACTTATGTAATCCATCTCAATATCCCTCACTTTCTATTAACATATTTATTCAGTAATTCAATATTTCTTACTTTTAGTACTATTCTTAATACCTCTCCTAATTCATTTCAATCGAAACTGCATGAGCTATTCCAGGAATTGTTTCGCCTTGAAGTGAAGATGTTGTGCTCATAAGTGCACCTGTTGAAACTAGCAACACTCTCTTTATTTCTTTTTTCATGAGCTTTTTATATAAATATCCTGTAAATACAACTGCTGAGCATCCACATCCACTTCCACCTGATTCAGTATTTTGATTTGCATTATCAAATATGATTTCCCCACAATCTATATGTTGCTTCCTAATATTATATCCAAATTCTTCAATTAACTTATTAGCAAGTTCCTTTCCTATTATTCCCAGGTCACCTGTTGCTATTATATCATAATCACTTGGTTTTCTTCCCGTATCTTTGAAATGGCTTACTATTGTATCGACAGCCGCTGGCGCCATGGCAGCTCCCATATTATTAGCATCTTTCTGTCCGAAATCTTTTACCTTTCCAGTTGTAACATAAGTTACTTCTGGATAATTTCCTTCATATCCAAGAATTAATGCTCCTGAACCTGTTACTGTCCATTGAGATGTTTGTGCTCTCTTAGAACCATAATCCAGTGGAAATCTAAATTGCCTTTCTGCTGAACTAAAGTGAGAAGAAGTTGTTGCAACAACATACTTAGCAAAGCCACCATCCATTATGATTGAAGCTAAGCTTAAAGATTCTGACATAGTAGAGCACGCTCCATATAGCCCGAAAAATGGAATACTAAATTCCCTGGCTGCAAAACTTGATGAAATTATTTGATTTAATAAGTCTCCAGAAAACAAATAATCTATATCCGTTTCTTTAAGTTTTGCTTTCTTTAAGGTTTCATTTATTGCTGTAAACATCATTTCACTTTCTGCTTTTTCATAACTATCTTTCCCTAATGTATCATCATCTAATATTTGATCGAAATATTCACTTAAAGGTCCTTCACCTTCCTTAGGCCCTACTATAGAATATGTTGCTATTATTTTAGGTGGATTATCAAGTTTTACTGTTTGGGACCCTATTTTTTTATTATGCACTTGCATATTAGCCATTCCTCCTATAATCTTCAGCTTTACATTGAATTTAATATTAAAATTTTATTATTTATATATTTTTAATGTTAATCTGCTCTTTGAATTTCAGGTACAATATATATAATTATAGATTAATTAGTAATTTGATATTAAAATTTATATAAAACACTTAAAATATCATTATTATTCTATAAATTATTCCTATAATTACAGAAACCCCAATTCCATATACTAAGACTGGACCTGCAATAGTAAACATCTTTGCTGCAACTCCAAATATAAAACCCTCACTTTTGAATTCTATTGCAGGTGCAACTACAGCATTTGAAAAACCAGTTATAGGAACAACAGTACCCGCTCCACCAAATCCAGCTAATTTGCTATATGTTCCAGTTCCTGTCAAAAGTGCACCTAAAAATATCATCACGATTGGAACTATACTAGCTACTTCATCTTTAGGAAATCCATAGTTAATTGCTATATTATTAATAAGTTGGCCTACATCACAAATTAAACCTCCGACTAAAAATGCCTTTAAGCAGTCTTGAACTACTTTAGATTTCGGTATAGAATCATTTGCCATAGTCTCATATTTTTTCTTGATTTTTTCTTCTTTCATTTCGCTATTACTACTCAAAATAATTCACTCTCCTTTTTTATCTATATATTTATCATCTACAAAATCATGGAAACTAATCGTGTTATTTTTTGGTAACTATTTAATGTAAAAAAATAGAATATATATTTGTACAATTTTTCTAATCAAATTGAAACAAATATATATTCTATTTCTTTATGAATGTTCAAAAAAATATAAGTTAGCTGTGGAATTTTAGTCTTCTAATTTTTTTCTCATCTGTGATAAAACTTTTTTTTCGATTCTAGATACCTGAACTTGGCTTATACCAAGCATCTTAGCGACCTGAACTTGTGTCTTATCTTTAAAATAACGTAACATTATAATTTGTCTTGCTTTAGTATCTAGACTTGTTAGTGCTTCTTTAAGAGCCATCCTTTCAATGATATTACCATCATCTACACCTTTTTCACTTAATTTATCTATTAAAAGAACTGGAGCTCCATCATCTTGATGTATTGTATCATATAGATATTGTAGACTAGTCGAAGATTCCATTGCAAATAAAATTTCTTCCTTATCAACATTTGCATACTCAGCCAGTTCTTCTATAGTAGGTGATCTATTAAGCTCTTTAGTTAAAACTTCTTTGTAGAAGTGTATTTTTCTAGCTAAACCTTTAACGTTACGGCTTACTTTTATCATTCCGTCATCTCTTAAAAATCTTTTGATTTCGCCTATAATCATGGGAACCGCATAAGTTGAAAATTTAACATTATATGTTAGATCAAAATTATTCATAGCCTTAATCAATCCAATTGATCCTATTTGAAATATATCATCATAATCATATCCTCTATTTAAAAATTTCTTACTTATAGACGATACTAGTGGCAGATTCATTTTTATTAGTCTATTCATGGCTTGATTATCACCATCTTTAGCTAATCCTAATAGTTCTCTGTTCTTGTCATAATTATAATCCTCTCGTTTTAAATCCTCTTTTTCCATATCATTTCACCTAACTTATTACGCTGAATTTCTTCTTGATTACAATCCTTGTACCAATTCCTCTTTCACTTTCTACCTTTAAATCATCCATAAATGTTTCCATTACAGTAAAACCCATACCTGATCTTTCTAAATCTGGTCTTGATGTATATAATGGTTCCATAGCTTGCTCTATATCATCAATTCCAATACCTTTATCAATAATCACTATGCTTACTTCATTATCATTGAGTTCTGCTTCAATTCTAATTAATTGGTCTTCTCTACTTTCATATCCATGTATTATCGAATTAGTAACTGCTTCAGACACTGCTGTCTTCACATCATTTATCTCATCAATTGTTGGATCTAATTGAGCGACAAAAGCCGCAACAGCAACTCTTGCAAAACCTTCATTTTGAGATTTGCTTACAAATTCTATGCTCATTTTATTGTCAGACATGATAACCCCTCCATTTAAATGCACCTTACTGCTTCATCTACAGTATTATAATTTTTAATTAACTTATATAAACCTGCTAATTCAAAAATTCTATCAACATTTTTATTAGCCTCTGCAATACAAAGCACTCCTCCCTTATTAGATAATTTCTTATATCTACCTAGTACAGCTCCAATTCCTGAACTATCCATAAATGTAACTCCTAAAAAATTTAAAATAACCTTTTCTATATTATCTCTATCAATTCTCTCATCAACCTTTACTCTAACTTCTTCCGCACTATTATGATCTAGTTCTCCACCGAGAGTAACTATTAGAATATTTAAATGATTTTCAAATTTTAAATACATACTGATTAAGAATATCTCAAAGTAAAATTTTAAATATATAAGTTCTTATTAATAAAATTAATGCTTGCACTTTCTGAAAATATAGAATAAGTTCAAATTAACTAATTTCTTTTGAAACATATATATTATAATTTAAGCTTGTATATATTTTGAGATATCCTTCTTCCACCTCCTTCTTTTGCTTTCGTTTTGTTCTTTACCATATTTTAACATAATAGTTTATTCAACGTCAAACTATTTATTACAGTTTTTTCTATTTTTTAATCTTTTTACAATTAGTTCATATAATAATTATCTATTATATCTGTCTTTTAATTTTGTAAATCACTAATATACTAGAAATAAAGGGTACTCTTTTGTATATTATTGCATTAGAGAATTTGGTCGTAGGGCATTTTTTCATTAGAAGTTGTTCCGCGCCTGCTTGTCCTGAGCTTGTCTCATGAACATGCTGGAATAGTGCAACTTCTAATGTTAGAAATCCACATCAAAATTCTCAGTAACCATAACAACAGAGTACCCTTTATTTGGGTAGATTCTACACTTACTTTTTCTTTTTTCCACCTTTATATTTGGAAATTTCATTTTCCATTTCTTTAAAAAAGCTCTTTACAGATTCACCTTCATCAAGTATCAATACTTGAATTGCATCTTCTAAAGTTTCCATAGTATAGATATGAAATTTTCTTTTTTTAATATCTTCTTCAACTTCACTTCGGAGTATTAATTCATCAGCATTTGTATTTGGAATTAGAACACCTTTACCATCTATTTTATCTACGATACTGCATACTCTATGAAATCCTTCGATTTTTTCATTGACACCACCAATTGGTTGAATTTCTCCAAACTGATTTATAGATCCGGTTACTGCAATATTCTGTCTTATTGGTCGCTTACTTAAGGATGATAAAATACAAATTATTTCTGCAACAGATGCACTATCTCCTTCGAGCATACCATAGGTTTGTTCAAAGCTTAATTGAAGGTCTACTGGTAATTTCTCATATGGACTTATTAAATCACTTAAAAGACCTCGAAGTATACTAATTGATTTTTCATGAATGCTTCCACTCATTTTACACTCTTTATGAATATCAATTATCCTACCTTCTCCTACATGAGCTAAACATGTAACTCTCATAGGCTTACCAAAACTGTAACAATTGTTTCCTACTACCGCAAGTGCATTGATTATCCCCACTTTTTTTCCATTTAGAGTAATTAATATCTTTTTGTTTTTATAATTGTCCATTATATCCTCTAAAAACTTTTCATCTTCATAAGCAACATCCATTATATCTTGCTTTTCTATATTTTTTCTACTATCTTCTTTTACATTATTATTAGATAAATATAATAATTTATTTATATAGTAATCATCTATAGATATCTTATCTCTTTGTCCTGTCACTCTAGATAAAAATTTAAGCATTTCACCAATTGCATCATCTGTTATATTTAGTAGCTTATCTTGGCTTATCTTCTTCTTAATTTTTGTCTTAATAGATCCTATAGCCGTATTATTATATTTTAGTTCAATATCAGCTTCGATTTTAAGTGGAAATATCCTTTTAAAATCCTCATCATTATCATATAATACTTGAAAGCTTTCATAATTTCCTATTACAATGACTTTTACGTTAATAGGAATAGATTCTGGTTTTAATCCTGCAATAGAAAGTACTTCCAAATAACTTTTAGTATAATTATAATCTACCTTTTCATGGATCAATGCCTTCTTTAAATAATAATAGCTTAGTCCACTACTTAATAAAGAATTTAATCTTAATATTAGACATCCTTCATTAGCTTTTAATAAGCTTCCTGCACTGATTAAAGAAATATCTGTACTATATCCAGCATTATTATTATTTTTATATTCAATATTTCCAATTAAATTTCCAATTGTAGGGTCTTCTTCATATATGACATTTGGATGACTTTGTTTAGAATTATCAACAATTACATTTACATCATATTTAGAGAATATATCTTTTATATATTCCTCATCATCTTCTAAATTTATTGTATAACACTCAATTATTTTCTCTTCAAAATACTCATACATTTGAAGTAAATATTTATAGACATCATCTTGAGAAACAAACTGTAATAATAAATCATCTTTATATTTCTGCATATAATCTTTTATATAATCTTTATAGATGTTCTTAAGCTTTTCAATTGATTCTATTTCAATATCTTTTAATGTCTCTAATATAACTTCTGCTTCTTTTTTTAGTTTTGATGCTTGCTTTCCAATGGTTTCTTGAGTAATATCTTCTAATCTTTCATATTCATCTTCAGTCATCTCATTTCCTTCATCCTTTAAAGGGATAAATACAAATCCGCCGCTAGTTGCTTTAACATCAAAATTTTTAGTTTTTGCCGAATCCATAAGCTTAGTTATATAGTCACTCCTCTTTTCACTTATCTCTTCAATTATATCTTCCTTTTCATCATCTGAAGAACTATTATAAAAATTTGTTATACCTTCAAAATATTTTTCTTTAATATCTTGAATCATTTCTTTTAATTCATTTCCTTTACCATTTTGTAAGAATAAAGCAGTAGGATTTAATTGTTCTTGACATGTCACATAGCAAATATCCTTAGGTGGTGGAAGCTCTTCATATATATTCTTGACATAATCCACTAAGTTTTCTAATTTTTCTTTTGAAAATGAATCTACATAATATATATTGTATCCTTCCTTTTGAATGTTCAAGCTCTTTTTTATTTTATTTAAAGTAGCTGTAACTTCAGGTACTCTATTAATATTATTATTCTTAATAGTATCTGCGCATGATGCACAAAAAATAATCTCACTTGGAGTTAATTCTTTTTTCATATTTTATCCTACCTTGAAGATATTATTAAATAATCTAACTAAAACATTTCAAAGCAGACTCCTCCCTAAATTTATAGTATATAATATTAATATTCTTCAACTAGTAAAATAGATATACTTTTTTAAAATAAAATACAACTTTAAAAGTATATATGAAATAAAGGGAGTGTCGCAAAATGATTAATTTTTAATCAGGAGCGATACTCCTTTTTGGTTCAACT
>LIDZ01014368.1_pt1 | contig 28904 bp, 27 predicted proteins | sample 644651 | NCBI WGS metagenome assembly LIDZ01 (sample SAMN03856242, study PRJNA289617) | food metagenome | isolation source: wine grapes on drying loft during traditional withering process | host: Vitis vinifera cv. Corvina | place: Italy: Gargagnago di S. Ambrogio di Valpolicella | collected 2014-01 | reverse complement strand
CTGAATGTTACAACCTCAGCACGGTTTGATTCCTCCCTACAGCCTGCTGCATTCCATATTGTTCGTTGGCTCTACGCCTATGGACCCACAAGTGCTGCGGCTTTAGCGGAATCCACTGCTATGGATCGCAGTTCGATCAGCCGTCTTATCAAGCAGCTGGAAACCTTGGGTTATGTGAAAAAAGAGGTGGCTCCTGAGGATCGTCGAGGCATAGTGATTTCCCTGACCGAGATAGGACAGCAAAAAATTATTAACGCGCTTGAGGAGAAAGGATCTGTCTTTTCCGAACGGATTGCCACTTGGAGCGATGCCGAGCTGAATGATTTCATGCAAATGCTGCGCCACTTTAATGGCTTTACTCACACAACTTCCTGAAGGAATCCATAAAAAAAAGACTGTCTTCCCTCTCATCTCTAGGATGCGGTGGAAAAACAGTCTTTCTATTTAAAGTCACTCTGTATCGGGTTTCTTTTATAGCACCTTCACTTACAGAAGTTTATCCCCGTGCTTCACTACCCATTCATTAGCCTCACGCAGTGCTGCCTCGGCCCGTTCAATTGCAGCTTTCACTTGAACAGTAGCTGTACCACCGTAGACGTTACGTGCATTCACTACTGCTTCTGGCTGCAGTACCGCATAGATGTTATCGTCGAATAACGGCGAGAACTGCTTAAACTCCTCAAGCTTCAAGTCCAGCAGAAATTTCCCTTCGTTGATGCAGTACAGCACGGTTTTACCGATAACTTCATGCGCTTGACGGAAAGGTAGGCCTTTGCCCACCAGAAAGTCTGCGATGTCGGTTGCGTTGGAGAAGTCCGTATTGACCGCCTCACGCATGCGAAGCTTGTTCACCTTCATAGTGGTAATCATCGGTGCAAACAACTGTAGTGCGCCTGTCAGCGTTGCCACAGTGTCGAACATGCCTTCCTTGTCTTCCTGCATATCCTTGTTATAGGCCAGCGGCAGTGATTTCAGCACGGTCAACAGACCGATCAGGTTCCCGTAGACACGTCCTGTCTTGCCCCGCACCAGCTCCGGCACGTCTGGATTCTTCTTCTGTGGCATAATGCTGCTGCCTGTGCAGAAGGCATCATCCAGTTCAACGAAGCTGAATTCCGTGCTGCTCCACAGTACCAACTCTTCGCTGAAGCGGGACAGATGAGTCATTACAAGCGCTGCATTCGCCAGAAACTCGACAATGAAGTCACGGTCACTGACGGCATCCAGGCTGTTCTCATAGACACTGTCGAAGCCCAGTAGTTCAGCCACATAATGACGGTCAATCGGGAACGTTGTTCCGGCAAGGGCTCCAGCTCCCAGAGGCAATACGTTAATACGCTTGTAGCTGTCCGTCAGGCGCTCCGCATCACGGCGGAACATCGACACATATGCTAACAGGTGATGGGCGAACAGGATAGGCTGGGCACGCTGTAAATGCGTGTAGCCCGGAATGATCGTCTCCACATTATCTTTAGCCTGTTCAATTAAGGCTTCCTGCAGCTCATGCAACAAAGCAACCAGCTCTACCACACGGTTGCGCAAATACAGATGCATATCGGTCGCCACCTGATCATTGCGACTGCGTCCAGTATGCAGCTTGCCACCGACTGGGCCAATTTCTTCGATGAGCTGTTTCTCGATATTCATATGAATGTCTTCATCCGCTACGGAGAACAGAACCTCGCCCGCGCGTACTTTGCCCAGCACCTTATTCAGGCCATCCTTAATAATTTCCACATCATCCTGCGGCAGGATGCCGCATTTGCCCAGCATCGTGACATGTGCCAGACTGCCCTGCACATCTTCTTCGGCCAAAGCCTTATCGAATCCGATGGAAGCCGTATACTCCTCCACCAGCTTGTTCGTGCCTTTCGTAAAACGTCCACCCCACAGCTTGCTCACCCGTTGCTTCCTCCTCTAATGACGCCAGAGGGCCGCTCCTATCCTGACGGGAGGAACGGCCTTCTCTAGTGTATCTGTTTAAATGTATGGTTAGTTCAGTCGAAACTTCATATTCGTTCTACTTCGCTGACTCCGCAACTCCTGCAGAGACCTTAAGGCGCAGTGCATTCAAGCGAATAAAACCTGTAGCATCGCCTTGGTCATAGGCTTGTGTCGGATCAGCTTCCATGGTGGCGATATCCGGATTATACAGGCTGACTGGACTCTTTACACCAGCGCCAATGATGTTGCCTTTGTACAGCTTGAGGCGCACGGTGCCGGTTACATTATTCTGGCTCTCTGTTACAAGAGCTTGCAGTGCAAGACGCTCAGGCGCGAACCAGAAGCCGTTATACACTAACGTGCTGTAACGGGTAATCAAGCTGTCGCGCAGGTTCATTACCTCACGGTCCATCGTAATGGACTCCATTTTGCGATGAGCTGTGAACAGGATCGTTCCACCCGGAGTTTCATACACACCGCGGCTCTTCATGCCGACAAAACGGTTCTCTACCATATCTACCCGGCCGATACCATGCTTGCCGCCTAGCTCATTCAATTTCTCCATCACCTGTAGCGGAGTTAAAGCTATACCATTCAGCGCTACACACTCGCCCTTCAGGAAATCCAGCTCTAAATATTCGGATTGATCCGGAGCATCCTCAGGAGCATTGCTCAGCAGGAACATTTCTTTATTCTCCGGTGCGCTTGGATCAAACCAAGGATCTTCCAGCACGCCGCTCTCGTAGCTGATATGTAACAGATTGCGGTCCATCGAATACGGCTTCGCAGCAGAGGCTTGTACCGGAATACCATTCGCTTCCGCGTAGGCAATCATTTCTGCACGGCCTGGGAATTGGTTACGGAATTCCTCCAGACGCCAAGGAGCGATCACCTTGATATTCGGAGCAAGTGCCGCTGCGCCAAGCTCAAAACGCACCTGATCATTACCTTTGCCAGTCGCGCCATGCGCGATAGCTGTTGCGCCTTCGGCGATGGCGATTTCAACCATACGTTTGGCGATCAACGGACGCGCGATACTGGTGCCGAGCAGGTACTGACCTTCATACTGTGCACCCGCTTGGAACATCGGGTAGATGAAGTCATTTGCGAATTCATCGCGCAGGTCGTCAATGTATACCTTCGACGCGCCGGTAGCGAGCGCTTTTTCCTCCAAGCCGTCCAGCTCTTCCTTCTGGCCGATATCGGCTGTGAAGGCAATAATCTCCGCATCATAAGTTTCTTTCAGCCATTTCAGAATGACCGACGTATCCAACCCGCCAGAATAAGCGAGTACAATTTTCTCTTTAGCCATGGATCAGCAACTTCCTTTCGTGTGTCAGGTTCTAATATTTTAAAGCTTAGCGTAATTCGCGGAATATCCGGAGCACATTTAAATTCGAATGTATTCGATGAAACGGCAGTGTTTTCGGAAAAGTACGACTGTACTTCGTGAACTAGAGGGAATTTCTCCCTCTAGTTTCGTCAAAATCGTTACTTTTGAGGCTTTAGGGGGAAAACCTCCCTCTAATTGTGGAGAAATCTTTTATTGAAGGCCAAATGGGCAAATTTAGAGGGATTAATTCCCTCTATTCTTGATTCCAGCCTTATTTCAGCTCGAATAAGGGGAGAAATTCCCTCTAATCCTGGCTAGAAGCCAGTAATGCCACCTTAAGATGCTGCAGTTACTGTTACTGTTACTAGTGCTTACTAGGTGTACAGATCACCTTAGCCCATCAACGCGGCCATCAGTGCTTTTTGGGCATGCAGGCGGTTCTCCGCTTGATCAAAAATAACCGAGTTCGGACCGTCAATGATCCCTGTGCTGACTTCTTCCTCACGGTGGGCCGGCAGGCAATGCAGGAACAGGTAATCGCTCTTCGCGCCTTTTACAAGCTCCTCATTGACCTGATAATCCTTGAACGCCGCTTCGCGCGCCAATTGCTCTGCTTCAAAGCCCATGCTCGCCCATACATCCGTATAGATGATATCGGCATCCAGCACTGCTTCCTGCGGACTGCGGGTGATGACGATTTGCGCTCCAGTTTCCTTAGCGATTGCACGGGCCTCCGCTACAACAGCAGCATCCGGTTCATAACCTTCCGGACCAGCTATCGATACATGCACACCCAACTTGGCACCACCAATTAAGAGGGAATGTGCCATATTGTTGCCGTCCCCGATATAGGCAAGCTTCAGGCCTTTAAGCCGTCCCTTATGCTCATAGATGGTCTGGTAATCGGCCAGCACCTGGCACGGATGCGCTTGGTCACTAAGGCCATTGATTACAGGAACAGAGGAAAAGCGCGCAAGCTCCTCTACTTTATCATGGCCGAAGGTGCGGATCATGATGCCATCGAGATAACGGGCCATTACCTGTGCTGTATCCCCAATCGTCTCCCCGCGTCCGAGTTGAATGTCATTGCTGCTCAAGAACAGCGCATGTCCACCAAGCTGATACATTCCGACCTCGAATGAAACTCGTGTACGTGTAGAGGATTTCTCAAAAATAAGTCCGATCGTCTTCCCCTTCAATGGCTGGTATTCCTCACCATTCTTCTGCTTACGCTTCAGTTCGATCGCCAGCTCAATCAAATAGGTGATTTCTTCCGTGCTGTAGTCGTTCAGCTCCAGTAAATCGCGGCCTTTCAGCTGCTTTGCTATCTTTTGCAGATCGCTCTGTACGCCCTGGCTCATGAACTTGCCTCCCCGTTTGCTTGTTTAGCATAAGTATGAATGAGTTCCGAAAGGATGTCCACCGCTTGGTCGATCTCCTCTTTGCTAACATATAAATTAGGAAGTAGACGAAGAACATTAGGTCCTGCGTTTACGAACAGCAAGCCCCGTTTTTGTCCTGCCAGCACGATATCACTTACCGGTGTCTGACATTCAATCCCGATCAGCAAGCCTTTGCCACGAATATCGATAACAAAAGAACAATCTGCCAGCTTCTCTTTCAGCAGTCCAGTCAGGTATTCGCCCATTTCAGCCGCGCGCTGCGGCAGCTTATCCTCAAGCATCGTCTCGATTGTCGCCGCCATTACCGCTGCCGCCAGCGGCGTTCCGCCGAACGTAGTCGCATGGCTGCCCGGCGAGAAGGCTTCACGCAGATAACCCTTACCCAGCATCACGCCAGCCGGGAAGCCGCTAGCCACTCCTTTAGCCAGCGTGAAGATATCCGGCTCCAGATTATAATGCTGATGTGCGAACAGCTTGCCTGTACGGCCCATGCCTGTCTGCACCTCGTCTATAATCAGCAGCAGGCCTTTGTCCTTACACAGCTGGGCTACAGCGTGCAGGAACTCCGGTTCCACCACGAGTACACCGCCTTCAGCCAAGATCATCTCGATCATAATCGCTGCTGTATGCTCTCCAATGGCTGCTTCCAGTGCTGGAAGATCATACAGTGGAACAGTCTTGAAGCCTGCTGGAAGCGGCAAAAACCCTTCCTTGACCTTGGCCTGTCCAGTCGCCGTCAGCGTGGCCAGTGTCCGGCCGTGAAAGGATTGTTCGAACGTAATGACCTCATAACGGTCAGCGCCCTTCACCTTCTGATGGTAGCGACGGGCCAGCTTAATTGCCGCCTCATTCGCCTCCGCTCCACTGTTGCAGAAGAAGACTTGATCGGCACAGCTGTTGTCTGTCAGCAGCTCTGCAACCTTATCCTGTCCTGGGATGTGGAATAGATTCGACACATGCCACAGCGTATCGATTTGCTCCTTCAGCTTCGCACCTACTTTTTCCGGAGCGTGACCTAGACTGGTTACAGCCAATCCGCAGGTAAAATCAAGATACTTATTTCCCTTGTCATCCCATACCCAGCTGCCTTTGCCTTTGACCAAACTAAGATCATATCTGGCATACGAGGGGAATATGGAACTCAGCTTCTTCTTAGCTGTATTCGGATTGCCCGCTTCTGCGGTGTGTGTCTGTTGTGCTTCCATCAAGGAATCCTGTTCTGCTTGCGTAAGCTTACTCATTCTAAGTCACTCTCCCAACGGCTGATCCGGTTACCCGACAGCGCTTATAATTTGTTCTACCTTTTTCGCCTAAAGCTATTCATACTCCTCAAATTTAGAGGGAGCATTTCCCTCTATTTCGGTAGGCAACTTTCCATTATATCTGTTGGAGTTGCTCTATTCGCGTTTGAACGACGTTGAGTCTCTTTTTTTCCATCTGCTTCTATGCAACTACGCTCGTCTTTCCGGCTAGCTTCATCGTCGCACGATCCGCGTGCCCAGCTCTTCACCCTGCAGCACCCGACTAAGCACCCGCGGCTCTTTGCCGTCAACAATAACGACCTCTGAGACGTTCCCTTGGATACAATCCATCGCTGCGCGCACCTTGGGAATCATCCCGCCGTAGATTTCGCCGCTGTCAATTAAGTCTTCAATTTGCTGTATCGTCACTCTCGGAAGCACTTCTTTCCGGCCTTCTACCGAACGCATAATACCCGGCACATCCGTAACTACGATCATTTTAGGCGACTGAACAAATGAAGCTACAGCCCCTGCTGCAGTATCCGCATTAATATTATAGCGTTGTCCTCCTGCATCCACACCAATAGGGGCAATTACTGGGATGTAACCCATAGCGAGGATACCTGTCACAATCTCTGCCTGTACCCCAACTACCTCTCCAACGAATCCTATCTCAGCACTATTAGCTACCGGACGAGCCACAATAAGGTTGCCATCGACACCCGAAAGTCCCAGAGCCTGCCCCCCGCGTCCTTGAATCCGCCGTACAATCGCTTTGTTAATACTTCCAGCGAGCGTCATTTCTACTACGTCTAGAATAGCCTCGGTCGTCACCCGCAGACCATTGACAAAGCTGCTCTCAATACCTAGCTTAGCTAGATTCTCAGAAATTGCCGGGCCTCCACCGTGTACAATGACTGGCTGAACGCCCGCTTGCTGCAGTTCCCGCAAATCATCGAAAAATGAATCAGGCAGTGCCGCCAGCGTGCTGCCGCCGCATTTCATCACGAATAAACTCAACGTGTCCTTCTTATCTATAATTTCATTGGTTTTATTTTGCGTCATAGTATTAATATCCTTCCCCTATGGCTTACGTAAGCCATCCGTCAGGTACGGTAAGCAGCATTGATACGCACATAATCATAAGTGAGGTCACAGCCCCAGGCTGTTGCCGTTCCACTTCCGTCATGCAAATCTACTGTAATGAGCACCGTCTCACTTTTTTGTAAATAGACCAAGGCCTTCTCTTCATCAAAAACAACCGGTCGCGACTGCAGCAGCACCTCAATATCCCCGAGCGAAATATCTACCCGGTCCGGAGATACCGGAACTCCCGCGCGTCCAACCGCAGCAATGATTCGCCCCCAGTTCGCATCTGCGCCGAATATCGCTGATTTCACCAGACTAGAACCGACAACCGTCTTGGCAATAGCTGCCGCCGCATCGTCATGCACCGCACCATTCACTTGAACCTCGATTAGATGAGTCGCACCCTCTCCATCACGGGCAATCGCTTTAGCCAGACTCTGGCAGACATGCGTGAACGCAGCCGCAAAAGCAGACCAATCCGGATGAAGCCGGGTCAATGTCTCATTGCCGGCAAGCCCACTAGCCATCGTAACCAGCATATCATTGGTGCTTGTATCCCCATCCACAGTGATCATATTAAAAGTAGTATTCGTAGCGGCACGCAACAGACTGTGCAGATCTTCTGCCGCAATGACCGCATCTGTTGTCATAAAGCCCAGCATGGTCGCCATATTCGGATGAATCATTCCCGAGCCCTTGGCGGCCCCGGCAATCGTAACTTCCTCGCCGCCAACGAGTACCTTCACGCAGCATTCTTTTTTGATCAAATCTGTAGTCAGGATCGCCTGGCAGAAATCATCCGCTCCGCTGGCGCCTCCGTTTAATTTCTCCGGTAGTCCGGCGATACCACTGCGAACACGGTCCATCTTCAGCAGTTCGCCGATTACGCCCGTCGATGCTACTGCTACATCAATTTCCGCTACGCCCAAGTAACGAGCAGCTTCAGCACGCATCTCGTACGCATCCTGTTCGCCCTGTTCACCTGTGCAGGCGTTCGCATTGCCGCTGTTCACAATAATCGCACGCAGTGTGCCGTTCGCCAGACTTTCGCGCGTCACCTTCAACGGAGCCGCCTGAAAAACATTCGTCGTGTACACTGCCGCAGCGGTTGCCGGAACCTCGCACAAAATAACGCCGAGGTCGTTGCGCTCAGTTTTTTTCAAGCCGCAGTGCAGACCTCCGGAAGTAAACCCTTTGGGTGTTGTAATACTCCCGCCTTCGATGACGGTATATACATCAATCTCGCTCATAATTATCGTTACCGCTGGAGCTTATGGATACACAGGTGTGTAGCCAAGTCCAAGGGTTTCCTCCCATCCCATCATCAAATTCAGGTTCTGTATCGCTTGCCCTGCTGCACCCTTCACGAGGTTATCAATGACGGACACAATCGTAACCCGTCCTGTACGGGCATCTGTTGCAAAACCGATATCACAATAATTAGAGCCGCTAACTTCCTTCGTCGCCGGAACCACACCAACATCCCGAACGCGCACATAAGGACGACCTGCATAATACTCACGATATAATTCCACAAAATCCTGTTCGGTATAATGGCTGTTCATCCCTGCATACATCGTATTCATAATTCCGCGGTTCATCGGCACAAGATGGGTGGTGAACGTTACCGTAACCTTTTCCCCAGCGATCTCCGTAAGCGTCTGTTCAATTTCCGGGATATGCTGGTGTTTGTTCATTTTATAAGCTTTAAAATTCTCATTGATTTCCGCAAAATGGACCGTCAGGCTCGTTCCCCGACCTGCTCCGGACACTCCGGATTTAGCATCAATAATGATACTGTCATGCTTAATCCAGCCTGCCTGAAGAGCCGGAATTAATCCCAGCAGTGCAGCGGTTGAATAACAGCCGGGATTGGACACGAAATCCACACCTGCCACTCGTTCTCCAAATACCTCACACAGCCCGTATACAGCCTGTTGCAGATAGACATCTGCTGGCGCAGGATGCTTATACCAATGCTCATATTCAGCACCGTCCTTCAACCGGAAATCGCCAGATAGATCCACTACCTTGAGTCCAGCTTCGAGCAGCTGCGGCACCAGTTTGGCACTCACTCCTGACGGGGTAGCCGTAAACACCACATCCGCCCTACCAGCGATCTCAGTTGGGTCTACTCCATCCAGATTGCGCTCTACAACCCCAGTCAAATGCGGAAAACCTTCCTCAATAGGCACACCAGCACTCGACGAGGAAATGACCGAAGTAATCTCTACCTTAGGATGGTTCTGCAGCAGCCGAATCAGCTCCACGCCCCCATATCCCGTTGACCCTATAATAGCCGCCCTCAGCTTGCCTTCCACTGTCATCCCCGCTTTCTACTTCTAATTTACCATAAACTAGAATCTATCTAAAGGCTGCCAAGCAGCTTCATTCCCAGAAAACAACCCCTGTATACCGTCCTGCAAATATGTATTATTATACGACTGAATTAATATAAATACAACACGTTAAGTCAACTTATCTCAAGAAGAAACGGCTTCGCCGTCCTTTATATGGACGGCACCCGTTTCTTCGAGAAATATAAGGATAAATTATTGCGTGAAGCATATAAATTCTTATATTTTTAAAAAAAGAGAAGCATAACCCCTCCTTAAAGGAGAATTATGCTTCTCTTTTGAAACCTTCGCCCAGCACTTCATGCGCTTCGGTAATAATAACGAATGCTCCCGGGTCCACCGAACGGACAATCGCTTTAAGTCTGGCAATCTCGTTCTGGCCTACCACTACCATCAGCACCGTACGGTCGTCCCCCGTATAGCCACCTTGAGCGTTCAGTTTCGTTAAGCCACGATCCAAATCATTCAAGATAGCCTGCGATATTTCCTCTGTCTGATCCGAGATAATATAGGCAACCTTTGTACTGCTGAAGCCAACCTCCAAGGCATTAATGACCCTGCCCGTCACGAACAGTCCGATTAGTGCATACAGCGCCTGTTCCATGCCCAGTACAAAGGCAGCCAGCGTAATAACCGTCCCATCCAGCAGCACTACAGACATGGAGAAGCTGAGACCGGATATTTTTTGAATAATCTGCGCCAAAATCGTCAGACCACCCGTCGAGCCGCGCCCGCGGAAGACCAGTCCAAGTCCCAACCCCACACCAATCCCGCCATAAATAGAAGCGAGTAGTGGATTCGTCGTTGGAATCGGTCCGTCTTTTGTCAAAAAGATAAACAAAGGCAGCACGAAACTCCCCAGCAAAGAACGAATCCCGTATTGTTTGCCAAGGAACAGTATCCCGAGCACAAATAAAGGAATATTCAGCGCCCATTGGGTAAAGGCCGGTTCTGCTCCAAACCAAGCCTCAGCCAACACCGACAGACCGGATACACCACCTGAAGCAATACGGTTCGGCAGAAAAAACAGATTAAAAGCAAGTGCAGTGATTAGCGAACCAATCAGGATTAATGCGATATCAGCGGTATGACGCAACGGTCCGTTTAAGGGAATAAGCGGGGGCTTGTTGCGCGAATTCATTTTTTGCATGCATGGATCTCCTTATTCTGCCTCTGTCTTAATCTGGCTGCGCAAATAACCATCGATAAATGCATCCAAATCGCCATCCATTACCGCTCCTACATTCCCTGTTTCCACGGAAGTCCGGTGATCTTTGACCATACTATACGGATGGAACACATATGAGCGGATCTGACTGCCCCAGGCTATATCCGATTGTTCGCCCCGAATCTCATCCAAATGCGCCTGTTGCTCCTGCAGCTTACGTTCATACAGCTTGGAGCGCAGCATCGTCATTGCTTGTTCCCTATTCTTAATCTGGGAGCGTTCGTTCTGGCAGGTCACTACAATGCCTGACGGAAGGTGGGTAATCCGCACCGCAGAGTCGGTTGTATTGATATGCTGCCCACCAGCTCCTGTAGCACGGTAAGTATCGACCTTCAAATCCTCCGTACGAATTTCCACTTCAACATCATCCAGAATTTCCGGCACAACATCGCAGGATACAAAGGAGGTATGGCGTCGTCCAGAGCCGTCAAACGGGGAAATACGCACTAAGCGGTGTACACCTTTTTCCGTCTTCAGGTAGCCATAAGCATTGAAGCCTTTAATAAGAAGAGTTACACTCTTGATTCCGGCCTCATCACCTGCAAGATAATCGAGAACCTCAACCTTAAAGCCATGCTTCTCTGCCCAACGCGTATACATACGCAGCAGCATTTGACCCCAGTCCTGAGACTCCGTTCCCCCTGCACCCGGATGCAACTCCAGAATCGCATTAAGCTTATCGTAAGGCTGATTTAATAGCAGTTGCAGCTCGAACTCATCCAGTCGTTTCATCAGTTCACGGATCGCTTCACCTGTTTCGGCTGCCAAATCCTCGTCACCTTCGTCATCCGCTAGTTCAGTCATCATCTCGGCATCATCATACTCTTGCTGCAGCTTCTCATATTGGTCAACGGATAGCTTCACCGCATTCATTTCGGCAATTACGCCCTGTGCCTTGTCACTATCATCCCAAAAACCGGGAGCCGCCATCTTCTCCTCGAAGTTGGCAATCATCTCCTGCTTCAGGTCTAAGTCAAAGTGACCCCCTAAGATTAGTTAGTTTCTTGCCTATTTCACGCAGGTCGTGCTTTACATTCGGATCTATCATGGGAGTTCACTTCACCTTTCAAAATAGGTTATTGCATCTTGCGCTATTGGACTCCTTAACAACATAACGTGATCGAATGCCGCTCCACTGGCGGATTATTCTTCCGATCGCTGTTGTCTCCAGAAATCCTTATTTAATTTATCAATGGTAGATTTCCAGAGACAAAGGCGAACGCTACGCTTCTCCAGAACAATTCCGCCTGCTCCGCTGCACGATCACCTAAGTTCTAAAAGCCCAAGAAGAAACGGCTTCGCCGTCCAATATATGGACGGCATCCGTTTCTTCGAGAAATATAAGGATAAGTTTTGTGTGAAACCTAAAAACTCTTATATTTCAAAAAAGCGACTGAGCCGCAAACGGGGAGTCCCCGGGCCCAGCCGCTCATGTTGTTATTATACCCATTCATACTAATACCCTATAAGACTGATATTCAAGACTTCTGCTGTGATACGTCTTACGCGTTCTGACCGTGGCAATTCTTATATTTCTTGCCGCTTCCACATGGACATGGGTCGTTACGTCCAACCGTTGACTCAATGTGTACCGGACGTTTCTCAACAGGCTCACTGTTTGTGGAAATTTTATCTTCTTCCACAACCGACTGCCGCTCCTGATTCGTCTCAATGTGCGCCTTCATAATATAAGTCGCTACTTCTTCCTGAATGGTGGCAGTCATTTCATTAAACATTTCGAAGCCTTCGAATTGATATTCGCGCAGCGGATCTGTACCGCCGTATGCACGCAGGTGAATCCCTTGACGCAATTGATCCATAGCATCAATGTGATCCATCCATTTGCTGTCTACGGAGCGCAGAACGATTACTTTCTCAAATTCGCGTACCAGCTCTGAGCCAAGGCGTTCTTCACGGGCAGCATATTTCTCCAGCACGCGTCCAAAGATAAATTCGATAATCTCTTCTACTTCTTTGCCCCACATATCATCACGGGTCAAGGAGCCTTCATCCAGCAGCTTGCTGTTCACATAATCAGCAACCTCCTGCAGCTCCCAGTTCTCAGGAATATCATCGCTGCAATGTGCATTGACAATACGTTCAATGACCGGCTTAATCATCTCGATTACAACATCTTTGATATTGTCAGACTCCAGGATTTCGCGGCGTTGTTTATAAATAATTCCGCGCTGCTGGTTCATAACGTCATCATATTGCAATACGACTTTACGAACATCAAAGTTGTTACCTTCAACCCGCTTCTGCGCAGATTCAACCGCACGGCTAATCATCCGACTCTCAATCGGCTGATCTTCCTCAAAACCAAGGCGATCCATCATGTTCAGCACATTATCTGCACCAAAACGTTTCATCAGTACATCACCAAGTGATAAGTAGAATTGTGTGGAACCCGGGTCGCCTTGACGTCCCGCCCGTCCGCGCAACTGGTTATCTATTCGCCGAGATTCATGGCGCTCTGTGCCAATAATATGCAGGCCACCAAGATCCGTGACACCTTCACCCAGAACGATATCCGTACCACGTCCAGCCATATTGGTCGCAATCGTAACTGTACCTGGTTGCCCAGCGTAGGAGATAATTTCTGCTTCGGCAGCATGATGCTTGGCGTTAAGCACTTGGTGTTTGACGCCTTTGCGTTTCAGCATTTCAGAGACACGCTCCGAGTTCTCGATGGAAACAGTACCTACCAGCACTGGTTGGTTCTTCTTATGCCGTTCAACAATTTCTTCTACAACAGCGTTAAACTTGCCGTTCTCACTCTTGTAGACCACGTCAGGATGATCTAAACGTTGGTTCGGTTTATTCGTCGGTACCTGTAGAACTTCCAGGCCGTAAATATTCTTCAGTTCCTCTTCTTCGGTCTTCGCAGTACCGGTCATACCACCCAGTTTACGATACATCCGGAAGTAGTTCTGGAAGGTTATCGTGGCCAGCGTCATGCTTTCGTTCTGTACCTCGATCTCTTCCTTTGCTTCAATAGCCTGATGCAGTCCATCACTGTAACGCCGTCCCGCCATCAGGCGGCCTGTGAATTCATCCACAATAACGACTTCTTCTTCCTCATTCACAACATAATCCACATCACGGCGCATAATCACGTTCGCCTTGAGCGCTTGGACAATATGATGATTCAGAGTGACATTACTATGATCATAAAGGTTCTCAATTCCAAAAGCGCGTTCAGCAATAGCTACGCCCTTCTCTGTTAACGCGATGGATTTTACCTTAATATCTACCGTATAATCCTCTTCTGCAGTCAATTTCTTCACGAAACGGTCTGCTGCAAAATACAGTTCAGTAGATTTCTCTGCCTGACCTGAAATAATAAGAGGAGTCCGCGCTTCATCAATAAGAATAGAATCCACTTCATCAATAATACAGAAGTACAAAGGACGTTGTACCATTTGCTCTTTATAGAGCACCATGTTATCACGCAAGTAATCAAAGCCAAATTCGTTATTCGTGCCATACGTAATATCGCAGGCATACGCTGCTTGTTTATCATCATGGTCCATTCCGCTCAGGTTCACCCCAACCGTCATGCCCAGAAAGTTATAGATTTGTCCCATTTGCGCACTATCGCGCTGAGCCAGATAATCATTAACGGTTACAACGTGTACCCCTTTACCGAGCAACGCATTTAAATAAACCGGCAAGGTACCTACCAGTGTCTTACCTTCACCTGTCTTCATCTCAGAGATTCTGCCTTCATGCAGTGCTATACCTCCGACTAACTGTACATCAAAATGCCGCATGCCCAGCGTCCGTTTGGAAGCTTCACGTACGGTAGCAAATGCTTCGGGAAGGATTTCTTCCAGTTTTTCGCCTTTTTCAATACGGGCACGGAATTCGTCTGTTTTAGCCATCAGCGCTTCATCCGAGAGCACTGCAAATTCCGATTCCAATCCATTAATTACATCGACCGTCTTCATTAGACGTTTGACATCGCGTTCGTTGGTGTCGCCGAATATTTTCTTCACAAGTCCTAGCATGGTTAACCCCTTTCATGCAACACAGATGGTGGAATCGAGCCCATCCTCATAAAATTGAAAGGGCCATTTATAAATTCGATTCCGCTGCTTCATAAATTGTAACAGTTTGTAAGAGATGCCGCAATACAAGCAATATGAAGCTTTATTTTCACAACTTCTATATATACGCACAAGAGCCCTATTCGCTTCATACGAATAGGGGCTCGTTTTAATTTTCTTCATCAAACCTTTGCCACTGGCCTCATTACTGGCAGCGCTTCGGGCTAGTCCTGCTCAATTAATCCATATTTACCATCATTGCGTTTATAAACAACGCTCACTTCAGAAGTGTCGATATTGGAAAATACAAAAAATGTATGACCAACCATGTTCATCTGCAGAATCGCTTCTTCCACGTCCATAGGCTTCAAGATAAAGCGCTTATTCCGCACAACTTCCAAATCATCGTAATCCTGTTCATCTAAAGCAACAGCGCCATTAGCTCCTTCCACAAATAATGTCTTCAGGCTTCCTTCCTGGCGGAACTTACGATTAAGCTTGGTCTTGTGTTTACGAATCTGGCGTTCCAGCTTGTCCACTACAGCGTCTGTTGATGCATACATGTCATCGCTACGATCTTCGGCACGAAGTGTCACACCCGCTAGTGGTATTGTTACTTCCACCGTATGAAGGCCACGAACGACGCCAAGCGTCACATATCCTTCTGAGGTAGGGGGTGCATCGAAATACTTCTCAAGTCTGCTGAGCTTCTTATCAACATATTCTCTCAAAGCCTCGGTCACTTCAATTTGTTGACCTCGAATGCTGAATTGCATGGGCACTCCTCCTTTGTTGTACAAGTTCAGTATACCAAATTGTTAGAGCTAAGTAAAAAGCAAATGATGACAGCCTTTACATTTAGTTAATAAAAGGTGACATAAAGCTGACAAATTTAGTCATAGTTCTCTCTAGAAAGTAAAAAAATGTCCGGAATGAGCAATAAATTCGCCTGTTCCGGACACATCAACTAATAATTATCGTTTATTTCGTATGGATACGAATAATTTCTACGGGTGACCATGTACTGCCAGTTCCCTTAATAAGATAAATCTTATATCCCGTATTGGTAGCCAGTCCACTCAATGTAAGAGTATGCTCAACTCCTGGTGGGGTTGTGATCAATCCCGTCCATGGAGAAGTTAAAGCAACTCCCGCACTATTCTGTCCGGCTGCTATCTGTGCTGCACTAGGATCTACAGCACTATCAGGCAATACAACATATCTTAACGACTCTGTAGAACCGCTAATCTGCCCATAAGTAACATACACATCGGCAGTTACGGTGCCTACATTCCCCGGTTCAAACTGTGATATCGGGGTTGCTGTCCCTGAGACAGTCGTAAATTGCACTGTTGAAACCGACGACCAATTGCCAGACGCATCAGCAACAGTCACATAAGTAGCATACTCAGTGCCAGCCATCAATCCGTAAACAGAGAACGAGACTGAAGTATTGGCTAAAGTCGCCTTGTTTCCGTGATTCACTCCTGGTGTTCCGGCACTTGTCAATCCATCCCGCACCTGCAGGAAACTTGGAAGAGCAGCACTACTATTATAAGGTGCTACTACATAATATACTGTGCCAGTTACGGAAGAAGTTAGATAGACATCCGCCGTAACGACGCCAACATTACCGTAGGTTGCACCGCTTACTGTCGGAGTAGTGACTGTTCCTCCGCCTCCGCCTCCACCAGATCCACTACCTGGGGTAGCTGTTGGTGTAGGGCTAGCTGTTGGTGTTGCAGTCGGAGTAGGTGTAACTCCACCACCTGGTGTTGTTGGTTTATAGATTACCGAGTTGCTAATGATACCAACCGCTTCTGCGCGTGTCAGCGCTTTCTTCGGACCAAAAGTTCCATCCGGATATCCGTTAATGATCTTCTTTGCTGCGGCTGCAGACACTGCACCCCGGCTCCACGAAGCAATCTGAGCACTGTCTTTGAAATTAGTGGAGGTTGAACTTGTATTTAGATCAAGCACCTTTGCCACAATGACAGCAGCTTCCTGTCGGGTTAAAGCATTGTTCGAACGAAACGTATTATTTTCATACCCTCCGATATATCCGGCCTTTACGGCTTTAGCCACTTCTACGTAAGCCCAGTTAGTGCTCTTAAGATCCTTAAAGCTGATAGTTGTTGTTTCTGTAAAACCGAACAGACGGTTAACCAATGCTACATACTCGCCACGAGTGATAGCTTTGTTTGGTTTGATGGTACCATCCTGATACCCGTTTAAGTAACCTTCATCCAGCCATTTCTGCAGCTGACTTTGTGCCCAATGACCTTGAATATCCTTGGGTACAGGTGCAGCCGAAACACTGCCAAGAGATCCCAATAACATACTGATTCCCAATATTCCAGTCATTATACCTCGCCACTTCTTCTTCATGTTGCTAATCATCCTCCTGTGCAAAAGTTAGTGTACGTCGAGACAAGATAAAAAGCCCAACCTTCTTCATTACCCATATTCTAGCGGATGTTAACATTTATTATAAAAAAAGATATTTTTCCCACAAGAAGAAACGGCTTTGCCGTCCTTTTAGGGATGGCAAAGCCGTTTCTTCGAGAAATATAAGAATAAGTTATCGTGTGAAACCTATAAATTCTTAAATTTTGAAAAAAGGACCTTGGGAAAGTCCCAAAGTCCTCGCTAGCGTTGTCCTCAATTGCTAACCATCTACCATATATGTAGGTCGGCTTCGCCGGATGATTATAATTTGATTACGTTAGCTGCTTGTGGTCCGCGTGCGCCTTCAACGATGTCAAATTCTACGGATTGACCTTCATCCAATGTCTTGAAACCATCTGTTTGAATTGCGGAGAAATGTACGAATACGTCGCCACCGTCTGCAGTCTCGATAAAACCATAACCTTTTTCTGCATTAAACCACTTTACTTTACCTTCCATTGATAAACATTCCCTTCGTCATCAGATGAACGTGAGTCTTACTCACAAATCGACTATACCACCGCAACTTCTCCATTGTCAATTGGAATAGTAAATGTTTACATGCAATAAATTACCATTCATTAATTTAACAATAAAAAGAATATAAAAACGGCTTAACAGCAGAAAAAGGAGCAGATGTTTTATAATACCCATCTGCTCCTGAGGTGAATCAAGGAGAATATATTATTTTTTGCGGTCCATTAAAATACTATCCGGCGCATAATGTGTATCATATGCGTTGCGCTGTACCTTGGCCTGATTACGCTTCTGCAGCCAATCCTGCGCTTCGAGACGATGTCCGTTCATGGCGGCAAGAATTGCAGAATCGTGTTCCAAAATTCGATTTATTTCCTGCTTCTGTGCAGGTGTCAGCTGACAAATTGCTGCCTTCTCTCCAATAGAATCGACAATATCCTGCCGTTCCTCTACGAAGGACTCAAGCTCCTCGTAAGGGACTTCATATAGGCGGTCCATTATCCCCTGGGTTAACTGACCTAAACTCCGTATGAGTTCATCCATGGGTAATTTCAGGCTGATTCGCAGCAATTTTGGAAGCCTGCAGCCACGTTTCCCGAAGTTCTGTAAGGTAGCCAATAGCCTCTTCGACTTTCTCTTGACTCTTGTGGACATTTGCTTCGACAAGCAAATAATTAATGTATTCATAAAGTGCATAAAGGCCCTTGGAAACTTCGTAAGTCTGGTCCAATGTAATCATTAGTTCCTTAACGATGTTCTGTGCCTTGCCAAAATTCAAGTTGGACTTCTCATAATCCTGTTTGCTGATTCCATCTATTGCCGTTCTGGCGAAGCGTATCGCTCCATCATAAAGCATAATTAGCAATTGGGCAGGCGTTGCTGTCTGAACCGAAGACTGACGATATTTCTCATATGGAGAAGTCATCATGTGAATTCACCTCTATCAATTATTGTGCCATGAAGTTAGTTATCATGCTGGACTGGTTATTGTATTTATTCATAGCTGTTTCCATGGACGTAAACTTTTTGTAGTAACTTGTCTCCAAATCAGTGAGTTTGTCCTGAAAGGCAGTAATTCTCGTAGTATAATCTGCTAGACTTTTTCCCATAAGACTGTCTGTCTTGTAGGCAAGGGTTATATCTGATGAATACTTGGAGGTCCCTGCCTTGGTAACAATCTTATCCAGATTAGCATCAACAGTTGTAGTTAACGTATCAAATAATCCATTCGAGCCTGAAACACCTTGAAAAATAGAAGTGACTTTTTGTGGATCATCTAATATGGCCTGTTTCAATACAGTTTCGTCAATGTGGAGTTTTCCATTCTCGTAATATGGGCCTGCTGTTACGCCAATTGCCGTGAGATCACCAATCTTTTTCGATAGTTCAGCTCGCATGGAGGTAATCGTAGATTTCAGAATGGAATCATTCTTCAATAATCCACTTTTCGCTTTAGTTTCCCATAAAGTAATGTCACTATCTGTCATATCTTTCTTTTGTTCATCCGTAAGGGGGGTGTAGTCCTTGTATCTTTCTTCGTCGACTTTACTTTGTAATGCACTTAACAGTTCGTTATAATCCTTCACGAAGTTCGTAATGGTATCTAGTGCCTTTGTAGAGTCTGACTGCGTAGAAATGGTCGCCGGACTTCCCTCGGTTTTTGCCAGTAGTGTAATATTAATACCGTTTAGTTTGAAACTGTTACTGTCAAAGCTTGTACTTGTTGCACTGTCGTTGAAAGTAACCTCCGCCGTCTGAAATGGATTTGGAGTATAAGTAGTTGCACTTGTTCCGAATACAGTTAGCAAACTACTTGAGTCTGCGATGGTAAGCTCCCCTGCAGATCCATAGGTCTTGGACGCAATCGAGAACTTTCCTGAAACCTCATCGAATGTAGCTGTCGCGCCAACCGTACTTGTATTAATTTTGGACACGACTTCAGCTATAGTCAAATCTTTATCAAAATCCAATGTCTTACTATTAATTACAATACTATAGGTTTGAGTTGCAGAGTTGGCGCCCGTAAGCGCACTTAACTTAGAACTGGATGTAGTCTTTGCAGCAGGCGTCCCCGACGTCGGCAGAACCCCTGACTCCCAATACCTTGGCTTCGCTAGCTGAGTTATCTCCATCTTCATAGCGACTCCATTAGCGTCGGCAGTCGCTTCGGCTTTCAGTGCAGTCGTATTTCCGGTTACAACCGCTGTCTGGGTATTCATTTCAGCTGACTTATCGTACTTCAATAGCTTGGAATAACGAAAATCAACAAGCTTACTGTTAATCTCACGATAATTATCTCTCTGCCATTGAAGTGTCTGTTTTTGTTGCGTTAATTTGTCCAAAGGCACGCGCTTTGCGGTCATCATTTGTTTCACAAGTGTGTCCACATCCATACCAGAAGCCAACCCACTTATTCGAGTTACCATTTAATTACCCTCCTATCTATATTCTTTCATCAATCAAGATTCCTGCAATCTTCATCATACTAGCTACCAGATCAAGCGTCTTCTCGGCAGGGATTTCTCTGATCAATTCGCCGGTATCCTTATTCCGCATTTTGATCATGATTGTATTGGTTGGTTTGTGTACACTGACTTCAAAGTCTACTGTCGGCCCCTGCAAAGCCTTGAGCGCACGATCCAATGCCTTCACAACCTGTTCATCTGCCGTTGAAACAGAGACACCTTGGTTCTCTAAGCCCTTGATTTCAACATAACTTGGTAGTTGCGCTACTGTGCTAGTACTTTCTTTGACCTCGCTTTTAGGGGATGCAATGGGTGCACTTACCACATCATTTGATTTGTTACTATAGTTTCCTGAACCCGAAAGACGAATCTCCATACCAAATCCCCCCGATAGCTTTTCATTCATACTATATTTATCGGTTATACAGTTCACTAGATGAATATAAAGCGAAATATATTATCCTACAGATGAATAAGAATGCGGAGAATTATAACTTCCTAACAGTTTCTTATTAAGTCTCCATAGACATCGACAATAAAACAAACACCAGCAGCTACTTTCCAGCTACTGGTGTTTGTTTTATCACTTTCCCATATGAGCTAATCAAAAAAAGAGCCAGAGCTTTCGCTCTGACTCCATACTATTACTAGTATGTTTCTAACTAATTATCTCAACAATTGCAGAACTTGTTGTGGCTGTTGGTTAGCTTGCGCCAACATAGCTTGAGCAGCCTGCGATAGAATGTTGTTCTTGGAGAATGTGGACATTTCTTTAGCCATGTCAACGTCTCTGATACGGGATTCAGCAGAAGTCATGTTCTCGGAAGCAGTTCCCAAGTTAGCAATTGTGTGTTCAAGTCTGTTTGTGTAAGCACCCAGCTTGGATCTTTCGGAAGAAACAGCATCAATTGCTGTTTGGATTGTAGTGATAGCTGCAGTTGAAGTTGCGGAATCAGTAACTTTAATTCCTGCAGTACCTAAGGCAGCAGATCTGATATCACTAATACCAACATTAAGCAACTGACCCTCATTAGCTCCAATTTGGAATGCCAATGTACCATTTGAAACTACAGCAAGTGTTGCTGCTCCTGCAGCCTTGATATTAATTTCAAGTCCCTTAGCATTACCTGACTGGATAGTTATTGTGTTACCCTCAGCTGTGTATGCAGGTGCTCCTGTAATAGTAGCTGTAGCATCAGTACCATTATTAATTGCTATTGTACCAGCTAATGCTGCATCTGATTTAAGCGTAGCAGCACTTCCTACTGCAGAAGTAGCGAGGTTTAAATCTGTTGCAGAATATGTTGCTGTAACACCAACGCCTGCATCATTAATTGCTTTAGCTGCATCGATATTAGTTGTTCCAATTGCGAAATTAAAGCTTGTTCCATTGATATTGATTGCCACAGCTGCAGTTGTTACCCCAAGTGTAAATGCACCAGTTCTTGAAGCTGTAGCTGCACCTGCAACAGTTGAAGCAGTTATTGCTACTGAAGATGCAACCTTAGTATCACCAGTACCGCCAACAATTACTGCTTTTGTTGCATCAGTAGATGTACCAGAAACGTTTGCAGCACCATTCAGGAGTTTCTTAGTATTGAACTCTGTGTTGTTACCAATTCTATCTGTTTCAGCTACTAGCTGATCCATTTCTTTCTGGATTTGGCCTCTATCGTTGGAGTTCAATGTATCATTCGATCCTTGAACAGCCAATTCTCTCATTCTTTGCAGAATGGAAGTTGTTTCGCTCAATGCACCTTCAGCCGTTTGCAATAGGGAAATTGCATCTTGGGAGTTACTGGAAGCTTGATCAAGACCACGAATCTGGCCTCTCATTTTTTCGGAAATGGCAAGACCTGCTGCATCGTCGCCGGCTTTGTTAATACGAAGACCTGAAGACAATTTTTCCATTGATTTGCTGGCGTTACCTGCGTTGATGTTCATGTTTCTGTTAGCATTGATGGAGCCCATATTGTGGTTGATAATCATAATAAAATTCCTCCTTGAAATAGTTTGTCCACATCCATGTGGTAAGTGCTGCCGTTAAGGCCGGCCGTCCCTCCGAATCAGCACCTGTTATATATATCGACCTCAGCATCGTAATGTTTATAGCTATTATGAAATTTCTTTAATTTATTTTTGCTCACGCAAGCGATCCATAAGTGCACTCAGATTAGTAGTACCTGAAGTAGCCGATTCTTTGTTAGATTCCTTGATTGATAAATAGACTTCTTGGCGAAAGATATCGACATGCTTCGGCGCAGAAATCCCTACCTTAATACTATCCCCGTCCACACTTAGAATCGTGATTTCAATATTATCCTGGATAATGATGGATTCGCCCTTTTTACGTGTAAGTACAAGCATGTCATTCGCCGCCCTTCTGAAGTACCTCTTCCATAGCATTCCACAAACGGTGTTTAGTCCCATAGGACGATTTGTGCAACACTACCTGTTTACCGGTACGTTTAACCGGATTCAGTACAATAGGAGCAAGTAGATTCAATGTTGCTTGCTCCAGTTCATCTTTAATAGTCACAATACAGCAAACAATAACATCATCTTCGAGCTCCAACTCTTCCTTATCACTCTCTGGCAGCTGAAATTCATAGGATGGATAAAAGACAAATGGATCACTTAAGAGAAAGGATAAGCTCTGGTTGTTTAGAGATTGGAGATAAGAGAAGGGCCCTTCCTCCCCTATGATCAGGGCGAATTCTGTTTCTTCCTCAAAACCGGGGATTCCTTTGGAGAAATGGTACACCTGCTCCTCGTTTATATCAAGCGTTCCCCAAGTCAACGTTTCTATAATCATTATCACGAACACTCCTTTATCATTTATTCTAACAAAAAAGCTATAGACGTTTGGTCATTAGCAACCTAATCTATAGCTTTGGATATATATGTTTACTCAGACTACATTTGTTATCTTATAAAATCAACTAGAGATGTTTGAATAATTTTGGCACCTACACTTAGCGATGCATTATATACGTTCTCCTGGACTTTGGAATTCATAACCAACTCGGCATAATCGGCGTCTTCAGTTTTAGATTGAAGGTCTGTCAGATTAACGCCCAAATCGCTCAGCCGATTCTGCATCAGTTGAATCCGATTAGTCTTGGCCCCAATATTAGCTTGTACCGTTAACATTTTGTTAGAACGGGTATCTATATTGGCCAACTCGCCAGATAATCCCATCGTGTCTCCAGTAGTCAAGGCAGTAGATATCCTATCAATAACTTTAAAAATATTATCAGCATCAGTGCCGCCGAAAACTTCGTTCCCCGTGTTATTAATGGGTAGCTGGACGCTCTCTCCGACTGAATAATTCACGAGCCCGTCATCTGTGACGACCAGAGCAGCACCGGAGGTATCCAGAACACCATCTACACCTGTTGAGAAATCAAAAGGCTTCACATCATACTGCTGGCCATTAAAGATATATTTTCCATTAAATTGACTGTTGCCAATATCGACAAGCTGCTCTTTAAGCTGTTTAACCTCTTCATTGATACTGTTGAGCGCAGTTTGAGGATTGCTACCATTCGCCCCTTGGACGGTTAGTTCACGCAAGCGCTGCATAACAGAACCTGTCTGAGTCAATACTGTATCATTAAATTCCAACCAAGAAACGGCGCCATCCACATTATCTTGATACTGCTCATTCGCTGACAGCTCCGCACGATAACGCAGCGAATACGTGATGCCCACCGGATCATCGGATGGAGTGTTCAGCTTGCGGCCTGTAGCCAACTGCACCTGGGTATGATTCATAGTCCGGGCATTGCGGTTCAGGTTAAGCAGTAGCTGTGAGTTCATCATATTAGAGGTTACTCTCAACATAGGTCATTCCCCCTTCCCTTTATATTATCTGCCTACGGTTCCGGTAGAGTTAATTAATTTGTCGAGCAACTCATCATAAGTAGTCATAAACCGTGCGGCCGCGCTATAGGCATGCTGGTAGACCAGCATATTGGACATTTCTTCATCTAGGGAAACTCCGCTTACCGATTGACGGCGTGCATCCACCTGTTCCACTAAATAGTTGGCGTTATCGGTCTGGCGTGCAGCTTCTTGCGATTGCACACCCAACTGTCCCACCAGTGATTTGTAGAAAGTTCCCGGAGTTGCCGTAATCCCTGTTGATGCGGATTTAAAAGAACCTACCTGCTGAGTGGCTAGTAAGAGCGCCAATGTATTGTTACCATTAACTACCTTCTCAGAAGTACCCGTTCCGGTTGTTCGAATAGAAGCAGCTAAAAGGTTAGTATCCCCGGCAATTTCAGGATTAAAAGTAATATTACCTGCTGTAATAGTAGAACCGTCTCCCGTAATTGTGAACAAGGGCTTGCCGGGATTAAGCGTTCCGTCCATGGTATAACCCAACTGATGAAGACCATTTAATCCTTTTACCGTTGTCTTCACGTCAGCGTTCAAGGTAGCGCCAGCAGGAAATGCCGTTCCGGCTGTTATCGTTGAAGATGTTCCATCTGCATTGATCACCGCAGCATCACTGGTTAGAACAGTTCCCGCTGGAGGTACAGCACCTTTAGGCAACGTAATTGCAACCTCACCAGTAGCAATAGTATTAGCTATATTGTCAAGCTGCTTCTTAAAATCGGCTACATAAACCTTGCTGGAGGCTAACATACCATAGACCTCACCAGATTTCAGATCACCAGTACTGCCGTCCCCGTAAGCACTTGTCAAGAATGCACTATCCACAGTTGCCGTAACCGCATTACCTTGGACAAGCTGTTGGCCGCCCAACGATACATTATATCCGCTGTCCGTCTCTACTACATTTACATTAATAATCTTGGAAAGCTTATCTGTGATGAGATCGCGTTGATCGCGCAGATCATTCGCTTTGTCGCCCATGCTTTCGATCTTATAAATAGACTGGTTCAGATTAGCAATGGAAGACAGGTAAGTCTGAATTTCTGTACCTTTTACAGCAATATTGGAAGATAAGTCACTATCCAGATTGTCCAATTGTCTGCTCATATAGTTCAAAGCATCTGTCATGGATTGTGCAGTTTGTGCCACGATTTTGCGGGAAGTACTATCTTCAGGATTCTTGCTTAGATCTGACCAAGACTTCCAGAAGTTATCCATTACGGTGCTGATCCCTGTATCTGAAGGCTCGTTAAAGATGGCCTCCAGCTTGTCCATCGTATCCGACTTTATAGTCCAGCCCCCCAGAGCGGAGTTCTCATCGCGGAATTGATTATCCAAAAAATTCTCGCGTATGCGTTCTATAGAGCTGAATTCCACGCCTGTTCCAAGCTGACCCGGTGCCGTAGAATTACTAAATCCGTAGGCTTCAATAGGTTTGGATGCAGTCATGTTAACACGCTGGCGGGTATAGCCTTCCGTATTTGCATTAGCGATATTATGTCCAGTCGTGTTTAGCGCTGCGGTCTGGGTAAAGAGACTGCGTCGCGCGGTCTCCATAGCATGAAAAGTGGATGTCATGTTATTTGTTCCTCCCTTGCATTGTGCTCTGGTAAATTACTAAACATCATTCAACCACGGGCGTCAAAAAGACCAGGCCGTTTCGCGCTGCTGCCCTTGTCGGACGGATGATGGTACGTGATCTCCTGGTTGGGTCTTCCTACTAACAGATCTAGGGAATAATCTATAAACGTAAGCGACTGCTCGATCAGCTTCTGATTTAGTTCGTTAGCAGCTTTCAGTTGTTGCAATGTGCCTGAAAGCTTCTGCTGAATATGCAGCAGTCGCGATTTGTCCTCGGGATCAAATACAAGCCGGGACAGCTCACTTAGGTTCAGTTGAAGGTTAGAACGAATACCAACCCCCTGCAGGAAGGCAAATGCCGCCACTCCGCGCTGTTCCTCCAGCTGTCCGATCAGCTTCATAAATTTAGACTCACGGTTTAGGATTTCGATTAGAGCATCCACCTTGTTGTCCATAATGCTCTGTTTCTTGCTTGCGGCCAGATCCAGCATTTGAATATGCGCTTCGTCCAGCCGCTCAAGAAGTTCTAACAATGTTGTTAATGCCATGGATGGTTTCACCTAATTCTCGGAGGATTGCTTGAAATATGGGGCGAGTTTCTCTGCGAGTTGGGCTGCGTCTACTTGATAAGTACCTGCGGAGACCTGTTGCTTTAAGCTATCGATCTTAAGCGTACGTTCAGTGTCAATCTTGCCGCTGTTCTGTGCTTGTTGCAGCTTAAGAGCCTCATCAGAGATAGATACCTCATCCTTGCGTGTACTCTTCTTCATCTGTTCCTGCCTTTGCGATTCCGCGCTGCGTTGGTACGGATTAATCGCGTTAATTCGTCCGGTCTCGTTAATTTTCATAACTTCCACCTTCCTTCTAATATAAAAAAACCGATAATCTTTAATAAGTTTATCGGCTTGTATTGAAACATTCTTTATAGCTGCAAACGTTTTTTTTGCAGATTTTATTAGTCGTTGCGTTTGTCAAGGGCACGATAGGCACCCTCGGAGGTCTTTTTAGGGGGTTCCTTTTCATTAATTTCCCTGGTGAGACTCGTGAGATCCTTCCTCAGACGGTTACGGCAATTATCGCACATATGCCCGTCGCGGATCAGTGTTCCGCACACCTCACAGGGGTACATCATGTTAGGTGCATTTGCTATAGAAATGCGGCCTTCCCGAATAAAACGGGTGATTTCTTTAATGGAAATCTCCGTGGCGTCGGACAATTCCTGAATAGTGGTTCCTCTAAACTCACGCAAATAATTCACGCAGGTCTCATATTCATGCTCCAGTTCTTTGATGCAAGGCTGGCATAAATCCATGATATTCTTTACATACAACCGGCCGCACCTTGGACAATTGTCTAGATTCATAAAAGCAGCGGCTCCTCTCCTTACATTTTGTGCAACGTATAGTATTCTTATGCTCCTAGATTACATGATAGCAAGGATTTCGTCTATGCTTGCAAGTTAGAGGATTAAGCTCAAATCATGAACGAGCCCAAGTTAAGCTATAGATTTCCACATTGTATCCGCAGGCTTCTGTCATTTGCTGTATAATTCCCGCACAAGCACGGAGGGTACTGCCTGTTGTATATATATCGTCTACAATAATAATTTTCAGAGGGCGGCTTAGTGGCTTCAGTGCGCTCAACCAGTCAGGAAATAGTTCTATCATCGCGGGATTGGCGGCAAAAGCATGTTTCATAGCTGTCAGCCGTTCCGCTCGGCCTTTAAAGCTCTGCTTCCCCGTATGATGTGTGCGAACCAGCAGCGGAAGCTGTGGAATACCCCTGCGCCGGGATACGACATCGGCAAGTCTCTCCGCTTGGTTAAAGCCGCGTTCTTCCAGCCGGGAATCACTGACAGGAACCGGCACTAGCAAGTCAGCCTGCCAGAGGATTCCCGAGGCAGCACGTTTATTTTGAAAGAACGAACTTATAGTTGAGCCATCGGAGGATAGTTGTACCTTCCTTTCCTTCTCCCGTTCTTCCTTCAGGGTCAAATATGCTCTGTCCAACATTAAGCCGAGTACTGTGGCATAACGTTCATTCCCGCGATATTTATATTGGCCCAGCATTTCACGCATCACACTATTATAGGCCACTGCGCTCCGGTTACAGATAATCAGTGAAGTCTCCCCGCCACGGTTACAGTCAGGGCAGCCGACATGACGGCCACATTTGAGACAGCGAGGCAACACGATCCAGGGAATAGACGCAATGCAGCTTACACATATACCGGGTAACTGAGATGAAGGCTGCCTGTGCTTCCCGCAGGTTAGACATAGGGATTTAGAGGGGGTGAACAGCGACTGGAAACCTTTTAACCATATAGATTTGGTGCTCATAGAGGCCTCTTTGTGCTGATATAACCGTTGCGCTGAGCAATACTGTTCATTGAGCGGATTTGAGAGATCGCCCCTCGCTGTGATCGACTCCACTGGGAGGATGCGAATACGACACTCCCTGCGGGATCGTCTTTGGAGCGTCCAGCGCGCCCCGCCATTTGCACTAACGAGGCTTCGTCAAAAAGACCGCTGTCTGCATCCAGAATGAATACATCACTGCGCGGGACGGTCACACCCCGTTCCAGAATCGTAGTTGTCACTAGCAGAGAGATGATCTTGCTGCGAAATGCAGCCACTTTCTCGGCCCTCGCAGGATCTTGAGAGGAGGTACCTTCAATAGCGACATCCGGAAAGCTCTGACGGAGAAGCTGGATCAATTCAGCAATATGAGCAATACGTGACACAAACAAAAAGATCTGAGCCTCCCTTGCTAGGGACTTATGCAGCACCTGGGTGAGCGACTTTGGTATAGCACCATGCTTTAGGAATATACGAACAGGTACAATCGTCAAATGCTGTGGCACCGGCAAGGGATGGCCGTGGAAGCGGACAGGTACTTTAGCATGAGGAAGCCTACCGGAAATAGCCTCTCGCTGCATTTTCTTGGGTGGTGTTGCGGACAGAAAGATGAAGGAGCCATCCTGCTTGCAGACTTGGGCAGCGGCGTAGGCCAGCATAGGATCATTATGATAGGGAAAGGCATCCAGCTCATCGATGATAACTAGATCAAATCCCTGGTTGAACCGCAGCAACTGATGAGTCGTCGCGAGTGTTAAGCGGCCGCTTACCCAGCGGTCAGGGCTTCCACCATAGAGCATGGCGAGGGTCTCCGCCGGGAATGCCCTGGCGAGCCGCGGCGCCAGCTCCAGTACGACGTCACGCCGTGGCGTCGCTACGAGCGCTCGTCCTCCGGCAGCGAGCACAGCCTCCAGGAGCGGGAAGAACATCTCCGTCTTCCCCGCTCCCGTCACAGCCCAGAGCAGGAACCGCTCTGGGCCCTGGCCCGCGGAGCGCTGACGCGGCTCCGCCAAGAAGCCCAGCGCG
>LIDZ01014710.1_pt4 | contig 29029 bp, 23 predicted proteins | sample 644651 | NCBI WGS metagenome assembly LIDZ01 (sample SAMN03856242, study PRJNA289617) | food metagenome | isolation source: wine grapes on drying loft during traditional withering process | host: Vitis vinifera cv. Corvina | place: Italy: Gargagnago di S. Ambrogio di Valpolicella | collected 2014-01 | reverse complement strand
AAAAGATGTACATTTCCAAGCTTCCACTGGAGGAAAGTATGCCGAAGGTTTGCTCCGGACGGCACAAGTTGACCGAGCCCGCCCCCAGCTCTATCTGCTGGTGGTCCAATATAAATTGTGCAGCTCCACTTGCCACAGCTATAAGTGCATAAGAGAAAATCAGTTGCTGCTTCAAATGAATCTCTCCGCTCCCCCTGATTGCCTCCACTGAAGTTAGCCGAAAAGAAAAATCAGCCCAAGTCTGTAACGATTCCTTGTCTGCCCCGCCGCTTACCGCATATTCCATATTAGTCTCACCACCCATGCTATTATCATTTTAGTTAGTATAAGTCTATTGATAATCATTATCAATAGAAATTCTAACGTTGCTAGGAATGGCGTAAAGCTGTCGGCGGCACGCCGCTGTGCTGCTTAAAGCTTTTGCTGAAATGAAATTCATCGCTGTAGCCACAGCTCCGGGCAATTTCCTTCATATTCAGACTGGTGTACAACAGCTGCTTCTTGGCATGCTCATGGCGAATTTCGCTTAAATAGGCTTTAGGGCTCTTATGAAGGTACTGCTGAAACAGGCTTCGCAAATACGAGGTGGATATCTTATAGCGTTCAGCCAGCTCTAGAAACCGAAGAGGCTCATCATAATTCCTTTCCAGCTCGTCCTTTACCTGCAGGAACAGGTCATAACCTAACCCTCTATCAGCCTTGGCAGATTCATTGGTTTGCAGCATTTTATACAAAAGCTCATACAGAAGTGCCTTGGTCCTTAGGTCACTGGCAAACTGGCCAGGCACCCAAAGTCTAGTAAGTCTTTTAAATAAATCTTCATATTGATCCGCCAGTTCTCCCCCGGGTTGCAACATAAAGGGTAGTGGCAGCGGGCCTAGTGGACTGAGCTCCATTTGTTCAGGAGTAGCCTTTGAAGTTCTGAACAGTGATATTAGCACCATTGTAATACGCAGAGGATAGTGTGGATGGGATTCCATCTCCATGTGAAGACCTGGCTGCAAATAAAAAAGTGACCCTGCCTCTACGCTGATTTCTTTCTCCGTCCAGAAGGTTCCTTTCCCCTCGTGAATCCAGTAAAAGCTATGAACATTAATGTTATGGCGGTTATCCTTCCAGTCCGGCAATGTGCGTTTATCATGAATCCAGTCAATCTGAATGGCGAGATCTTGCATGGTCTCCTTCATGGCAGGCTCCCTCTAATCTATTCAAATACAGATGAGTACAGCATAGAAGTCAGAAGCGTTTTTGACAAGCTATTCGTGTTCATATTGCCATGTTTATTCCTTCGCGTGGCTGATAAACTAAAGAACAAAATCGAACCGCAACGGAGGAGACTCTAGATGAAAAAACAAGATCAACCCCAATTTCAGGAACTGGATTACATGCCCTGGATTGAAAAAACAGCTCAGGATAGAGCAGATCAGAACCTTTATCAGCAAAAACTTGCTGCCAAATATACATGTTGCTTTGGTGAAGACAGTTTTGTGTCACCACAATCAGTGGTGTTTCCGGATAAGCTGCAGATAGGGGACCGCAGTTATATTGCCGGGGGAGCACTAATCCGCAATACTACGCTCACTATGGGCAAAGATTGTTCTATTAATAGTTACTGTGTTATCACTGGGACAATCACGATGGGTGACGGAGTAAGAATTGCTTCGCATGTCAGTATGTATGGATTTAATCACGGTCACGAATCTACTCAGATTCCTATCTTTCAGCAGCCGTCAACTTCAAAGGGGATCGAGATCGGGGATGATGTGTGGATTGGAGCACATTCGGTCATAGTTGATGGAGTACATATTGGTGCTCACAGCATCATAGCGGCAGGTTCTATCGTAACAAAAGATGTTGCTGCTTATAGTGTGATTGGAGGGAATCCGGCCAAACTTATCCGCAGCAGACTTTCGGCTGAACCAGGACTAAACCTATCTAAGAAGCTGGAGAAGCCCTCATTGAACGAGCAAACCTTGGAACATAAATTACAAACCTTCGGCGAGTTGGCTCGTGAACAGTTGATTCCTTTACTTAAACATTATTCGGTAACGAGTGAACACGAACAATATTTTCAAGATCAGCAGCCGAATTTCAAACGAACGGTTCGAGCCTATTGTGATGCTGTCGAGATTGCAGCCATGTTCGGCAGCCTGCCACCCGGTTGGACCCATGAGGAACTAATTGCTAAACTGCAAAGCTTTCAGGATGTCGCAACAGGTCTGCTGCCCGATCCCTGGTCTCCACCCGCACCAGAGATTTATAAACCAGAGCTGCTGTCGGATCATCTAGCTCGCTATCATCTGCTGGCCATAGGTTATGCTCTCGAAGTACTTGGGGATTCCTTGCTTCATCCCGTTCAGGTCATTGAGCAGATGAGCACCGAAACATTATTCCAGCACTTGAATGAAATGCCTTGGAGCCATGATGCCTGGGGCTGTGGGGATTGGATTGACTGCTACGCAACGGGAATCTATCATAATCTGCAGCATTTCAGCTCCCGGAAACGCCCAGATGATCTATTGGGCTGGCTGACAACGCATTGCGATGCACACTCCGGCCTATGGGGTTCCCCTAGCGCAGAAGACGGCTGGCTGCAGCCCGTTAACGGATTTTATCGGCTGACTCGCGCTACTTACGCTCAATTTGGCATTCCTTTGCCCTACCCGGATCAGGCTATCGATACTATTCTTGCCCACAGCCGGAATCGCAAGTTCTTCGGGGAGAACCGCTTAAACGCCTGCAACATCCTTGATGTAGCCCACCCTTTATGGCTCTGCCTGAAGCAGACCGATTACCGTAAAGCGGAAATCATCGACTGGGCAGTAAGTCAGCTTGAAGTGATACTGTGCAACTGGGTCAACGAGCGAGGTTTTAGCTTCCATTTGACGCAGAAGCAGAATACAGGGCTGCAAGGAACGGAAATGTGGTTAAGTATTATCTACCTTTTGGCAGATATTTGTGGAATCAGTTATACACTAGGCTATCAGCCTAAAGGAGTTCATCGCACCGATCCAGCTTTTTCACTAATTTCTAAAGCTTAAAATCACCCAATATTGCACAGGCACGATAGATGCCGATAATTACCATTAAACTGTCATTTACCGCCTTTTACTGCGTTATTTACCTCCTTTTTGCCTTTGACACATTACAACTTCCGGAGCATAATTACTTTCGGCGCATTTTTGAATTATAATGCAATATTGAGGGTACATCCGGTGTCTTCATGTGTTAGCGCAAAGGAGGATGGAAAAGTTTATGAAACAAAGATTTGATATAAGAAACAAACCTATTATACTATTTAGCTTTATTCTGTTGCTGAAGAGTGCTGTGGCCTGGTTTGTCGTCTTTAGCGATGGTCCCACGTGGAGCATGCTGCTTACCGAGATTCCATTCTTCATTGTCGTGTTTGGCTTAATTGAATGGATGGCCTCCAAGCGCAAGTTTCTGTATTACATGATCGCCAACCTATTTATTACGCTGATTTATTTTGCTGTCCTTATGTATTACAAATATTACGGCGTCATCGTTACTTATCATGCCTTGGAGCAAGCTGATAAAGTTACCAAAGTTGGAGAGAGCACCTATTCTCTGCTTGATCCCTATTATCTATTTATTTTCGTCGATATTGTTGTGTTTATGTGTTACATGTTCCGTCCTAAATACATCGCTAACTGGAAAGAACGTGGCGTCAACCGCCGCATGAATCGGCCTGCTTTGTTCGGGATCATCAGCGTAGCGATTGCACTCTGCCTGTTTAATATTTGGCCTAATCACGCCAGTATGAACGAAACAAAAAAAGCGGAAAGCATGGGCCTGCTAAGTTACGAGGTGTATACCATTTTTGCTGATAGTACTGAAGATGAGGAAATCATCGATAGCAAGGATATCTCCCAGAGTTCCGTCAATGAGCTTAAAGGGATCATAGAGCCCGAGTCCCCGCTGTACTGGGAAGCCGACAAAGGCAAGAACCTGATTGTAGTCCAAATGGAATCGTTCCAGAACTTTCTGATCGGCCTTACCATCGACGGACAGGAAATTACCCCGAATATGAATAAGCTGGTTAAGAATGAATATTATTTCGATAACTTCTATTCGAATGCCGGACAGGGAACAACCTCTGATGCGGAATTTGTGGTAAATACTTCACTTTATGTTCCTCATCATGAAGCAGCAACCTCATCCAAATATATGGATAAAACGCTGCCCAGCCTGCCGAAGCTGATGCAAGCAAATGGTTATCAAACGGCTACGTTCCACACAAACAGCGTAGAATTCTGGAACCGCGTGGCCCTTTATAAAGCTATTGGTTTCGATAAATATTATGACCAGTCCTTCTATGGCGATGACGATCATATCGCTTTCGGTTCTTCCGACGAAATACTCTATGCCAAGACGGTTCCGGAGCTCGCTAAATTAGATGCCCAAGCTGATCCCTTCTATGCTATGGTCATCTCCATGAGTGCGCATCATCCTTACAAGCTGCCAGAGTCCAAATTCAAAATAAAACTGCCAGAGCGCTTCGAAGGCACCTTGGTCGGTGATTATATTCAAGCCCAAAATTATGCCGATTATGCAATGGGACAATTTCTGGATGGTCTGAAAAGCAATGGATTATGGGACGACAGTGTGATCGCATTTTATGGTGATCATCAAGGATTACCGCTCTATTCCCTTAGTGGCGCCGAAAAAGATCTGATGAAAGAAATGGTAGGCCGTGAGTATGGCTACACCGACATGTTCAACATTCCATTCGTAATCCATGCTCCGGGTGCTGTTCAACCTGTTGAGTTCAGCCAAACAGGCGGACAGGTCGATATTTTACCAACGTTGGCTAATTTATTAGGGATTTCCGTCAAGGACCAGCTCCATTTCGGTGAAGACCTTCTGAATCAGCAGACCAATCTGCTTCCTGTTAGACACTTTCTACCCAGCGGGTCCTTCATCAACGATACGAGCATGTACTTGACCGGTGTTTCGTACGCAGATGGAACCAATTACAACCTGACTGACAACTCAATCACCAAAGGTAGTTCTACAGAGGCACAATTTAATGCTGTAGATCGGCTCTTGAATATGTCCAATAGCTATATCCTGCAGTTGCCGGATTTAGTGAAGGATGAAGCGAAAGACAAGTAGCTGTATCCAAATATTGAAACACCAAAAAAACCTCTCCTTAGTCCAATGGAAGCAAGCACAGCCATTGAACAGGAGAGGTTTCTTTTTGCGCTACATTCTCGTAATGATCTTGTCGATTATCCCATATTCCAGTGCATCCTGGGCAGACATGAAGTAATCCCGATCCATATCCTTCGCCACTTTCTCTTCCAACTGCCCTGTTCGTTCCGCGGTAATTTGGACGATCTTTGCCCGCACCTGCAGAATCCGCCTTGCACTGATCGCGATGTCGCTAGCCTGGCCCTGTGCGCCGCCATGCGGCTGATGAATCATAATCTCGCTGTTAGGCAGTGCGCAGCGCAAGCCTTTCGCTCCAGCCAACAGCAACAGTGAGGCGAAGGAAGCGGCCAGACCTGTACAGATCGTGTTCACTTGCGGTTTAATCAACTGCATCGTATCATATATGCCAAAGCCTGCAGTTGTGGAGCCTCCCGGACTATTGATATACATGTGGATTTCTTTATCCGGCTCTTCCGCCGCCAGAAATAGCAGTTGAGCAATAATACTATTAGCCAGTTGATCATCAATGGCTGCTCCCACGAATACAATTCGATCTTTCAACAGCCTGGAATAAATATCGTACGATCGTTCGCCTTGACGGGTCTGCTCAATTACATAAGGAATAACACTCATTGTATATTACCTCCTAATGGTGGGTTCTGTATTCTCACCCTGTAAACGGTCTAAGGAGTACAAAAGATACGCAGGACAGCTTCTTATATGATTTACGGAAAGCGCGTATCCTTTAAAACCCGTCATTCGTTTATACAGTAGGCAGTAATAGAGAAGAAATCACCGTAAAGGAGATTAAACTATTGATAATCCTTGATGAAACCAACATTGATAATAAGCTGGATGAGCATCGTATAAAGTCTCTGCAGTCTACCCTGAACCGGTATTGCCGCTCATTGACCGGCTCTAGCTGGGATGCTGAGGATCTGGCCCAGGATACTTGGGTAAAAGTGCTCGGGATATTGAATATCTCCGAGAATCCGAATTCGGAAGCTCTGCTGCTGCGGATTGCCAAGAATACCTGGATTGACGTCACGCGGAGAAAAGCCCTCTACTCCCGGCTCCTGGAGCAGACGCAACCCGAGAAGACCGCAGCAGCTGATATCGTGCCTTTGGAAACCGAAATCGCCTTCCAAGCTTTGCTCAAATATTTGTCCCCGCTGCAAAGATCCGTTTTCCTAATGCGTGATGTCCTTGGATATTCTGCTATGGAGACGGCAGAACTATTAAAGACTACAGAGGGTGCTGTCAAAGCCGCCCTTCATCGGGCGCGGCAAGCATTGCCGACGCTCAGAGAAGAATTAACAGCAGATGGACCTCCTTTACCACTGGAAGCAGAATTCCGCGCCTTCTTAGAGGCTCTGGCTTTTGCCTATGAACAGGGGCAAATTCCTGCATTGCTGGAGCTGATTTGGCAGGACGCAGGAGACAAGAAGCTTACTGCTATTGGATACTTGCAAGCACCACAGCGTAGCGGGTTCTCAGCGGCAGGACGCAATGGCACCGAAACCGAGATGAGGTTCGCTGCTTAATTGCCTATCGATTAGGCAGTTGCTTCTGCATATTCGCGCTCAACTGCCTTTTCGACTTCCTTCTCAACTGCCTTCTCTACGGAAGGGGTCACTGCGGCGGGTTGAACGACAGTAGGCTGAGCGACAGTTTCCACAAGGGCAACCTCATCTGCCTCTTGCAGCTCAACAGGGTTCGTACTGGAAGCAGCTTCGACTGGTGGCTCTCCCTCTGTATCCTCATTGATCTTGAATATATTGATTTCCTGGAACAATTTTTGCGAAATTTCATTGATTTCCACAGCTTGTCTGGCTATGTCGCGAATAGCATCATCCTGCTGCATACTGGAGGCGTTGACCTCCTGAACTCCCGCCGCCGTCTCCTCGGCAATGGCAGCGACGGAATGAACCGACTCGGCAAGTCTCGTATTCATCGTCTGGGTCATATCCACCTTATCGTGAATTTGTCCGATCTGCTTACTGATCTCGGCAATGGAGTGATCGATCGCCGCAAAAGAGGAAAGCGTCTCAGCCACCTTATGCTCCTGCTCTTCCAAATTCTCTTTCGTCTCCAGCATATTGCTCTGGAATTCAGCCATCCCTTCCTGCAATTCACTGATAATCTTGCTGATATGCACCGTTGAATCCTTCGTTTGGACGGACAATTGTCTGACCTCATCCGCAATTACGGCAAAGCCTTTGCCATAGGTTCCTGCTCGCGCGGCTTCAATCGCTGCATTCAGAGACAGAATATTCGTCTGCTGCGAGATTTCCGTAATGGAATTGGTAATTCTTGAGATATCCTTCGATTGTCCGACCAGCTTATTCAGAGCATTATAAACTTTACCTACAGATTGACTGGACTGCTCAGATACTTCACGCAACGCAATAACGGCTGCAGAACCTTGGCGGGTGTTATCATTGGCTGTTTTGCTGGTCAATAACATAACTTCGGTGTACTCGGTAATCTCATGGACCTCACGTTCCAACTGCTGAATCAGGATCGCACTTTGTTCGGATTGTCCAGCCTGCTGCTCCGCGCCAACAGAGATCTCTTGTATAGTCCTTACAATATCCAGATTAGTGTGAGCGGTAATGGATGAGGATTGTTGAAAAGAATCCGAGTACGAGGCCAGCGATGAAGCAACAGACTGCGTTTGCTGAAGCATGGCTCGTACCCGCTCTACCATGTGGTCAAAATGATGACTGAGCGTTCCTAATTCATCGTTGTAAGGTGATTTGATCTGCTGGCGCAAATCGCCTTCAGAAATTTTGAGCAGCGCTGCCTGCAGTTTTTTGACTGGAGATAGAAAGGAACGGATCAGCATCCAGGCAATAATCAATGTGAACAGAAATACGAAGCCTGCTGCGTATACTACAACAGAGGATGTACGATTTAAGAGAAGGAAGGAATAATCCTGCGCTTGCTGGGCGTTCTCGGCTGCTGCCGCATATAATTGCTCATTGGTCTTTAACATAGCTGTATTCAAAGCCAATGCCTTGGTATGTACGTCGTCAATTTGTTCCAGAACGGTCATCGGGTCCAGATTCTCATCTTCCATAGTCTTAACTAATGTGTCAAAAAATCCTGTATACTCTCCGACCTGACTTCGTAAAAGCTCCAACTCCTTGGACTCTGATGAGTTCTCCTCAAATCCCAATTTGCTCAGCTCCGCAGCCAGCTTCTTTTGCTTGTCCTTGAACGAATCGGCGAACTCCAGATCACTGGATTCGGCAAGCGAGGTTTCCACACTATTTAATTCCTGTAGTTGCTGAGTGATCGTGGAAACGGTAATTCTTTTTTCCATCTCCGCCTTTTGCGTTTCCATCGAAACTTCAACCTGATTTATTTTATGACCCTGGTAAAGGGCCACTCCCATAAAAAAGAGAGTGACAGCAGCGAAGCTGAATATCAGCTTCCATTTCATAGAAAGGTGTAAGAAATTAACCTTCAAACGTATCATCCTCCACATAAGATCTCAATATACAATAGGTACTTTCTACCATTACCCTGATTGTAGAAGCCGGATATTAAATAATCTGCACAGTTTTGTATGAGAAACGTAAATATTATGTATTCAATTTGTGAACAGCCTACAGCAAAAAGATGCCCTGCCAGCCATTTCTGGCTTGGAGGACACCTCTTGTACAACCTGTAATATATTCTCTCACTCTAATTAGCCCTGCGTGATGATGTCCATCAGCACCTCACTCCGGCCCGTACACTTCAAATTCCCAGATGGAATAACCATACTGCGTCGCTCTTACCGTCCCGTACATTCTTACATAGCGGGTATTGACCGGATTAAAGGTAATGCTCTCCATGCCGCCCTGTCCATTAGTTGTGCTGTATACAGGAGTCCAGGTCTGCGCATCATTCGATACCTGTATCTGGTAACTCTTGCCGTAAGCAGCTTCCCAGTAAAGCTTCACTTCATTAATGGTCTTGTTCGCCCCAAGATCCACCTGCAACCAGCCCGGATCAACACCTCGTAACGTCCCGGCACGGGTCGACAGATTTCCGTCAAAAGCAAGCGGTGCTGAATCCACGGCATTATCATTTGCAGACACGGCTGCTGGTTGATGCAGTGCCAGATTGGTCGGCGGTATTGGTTCAGCATTTTGCACGGGTTTAATCGTAACACCGCTGTAATACCCCAGGTCAGCGAAATTCATCTCATGCAAAGTGGTGGCGGGAATGCTGCTTCCCGGCATGAATACGTTCTCAAAAGTAATGCCTGTGATCTGAGCCCCTGCCTGTCCCTTGATCTTGGCAAAGCTTTCGCCGGCATCGCGGACGGTAATGTTCTTTATCGTCACCCCACTGACCGGACCTACTCCGTTGCCGCCGCTGTTTACGGTGAACATGGTCATCCAGGCGCTGTTGTCATCATTTTTACCACTGATATCCTCAACATCCATATTCTCAAATCTGACGTTGCTTACACTGCCTGTGCCGTACTTATGGTGGATAGCAAACCCGACAGCCGCCTTGTAGACAACTCCGTCCTTAAAGGTAATGCCATCTTGGTTCTGCATGACACCCTGCCCGACTTTGTAGCCATAGCACTTGGTCCAGGATATGCTGTCTTCAAACAATACATTGCTCACTGGCTCAGGACTGCCTGGCCAAGGCACTTTTCCCGAGGCGATGTCAGTATCCTCTTTCCATGATTTTGTAGAATACGGGTCATCCAGCGCAATACCAATAGAATTGCGGACCACTACGTTCTGCGACTCAACCACATCAATCCCATCATTCTCGCCCATCCCGAGGCTGTTGAACATTTTCAAATTGGTAAAGACCAAGTCATTAGAGCGGACTGGCATAACTGCCCACGCCGCAGACTCCCGGACAATGATCCCGTCCATCGTGAAGTCCGAGGTGGCAATCGGCACTACCAGATTATTAATCATTCCTGTCCCGTTAGTGCTCTTGTCATCCAGCAGCGCCTGACCGTTGCCATCTAGAGTTCCGCGCCCGTAAAGCTTGATATTACTGGAATTAAACGCGGTGGAAATCCACCAGGTCGCTGGCTTGTTCACCGAATCCTTATACCAATGCTCGGTATAATCTGCCGTCTTTCCTGATCCGACGAGCACGGCCCCCGGCTGCAGATAGATTGCCGTATTGCTCTTTAGGATCAGGTTGCCGATGGTATAGGTACCAACTGGCACAAATACGATCCCTTTTGCCTTGTTTCCCATCGCTGTGCCATAGCTGCTCGCATCGTTAATGGCCCGCTGGATCGCCGCTGTTCTTGCTGCAGTCTCGGAGTTGCCGCCATTGACGCTCACATTATAGGGGGCTGCCGTGATATTAAAGATCCCGGTTCCTGCAGCATTTGGGACATCGGTTTCAGCCGGGTCTGCCGCGATAACCAGTCGTGTAGTTCGGCTGTTCATCGATATGATCAGGTATTCATCCTGCTGAGTAGTGAAGGTAATGGTCCGCCCTTCGACCTTGCTTGCGGTAATTCCCAGCTTCTTAGGACTAATCGCGTATTCATACACTTTATCCGTGTTCAGGATCGTCAATTCATAAGTCACCGGACCAGAAGACATAGAGAAATTCGCATAGTCGTAATCATTGTAAGCTTTGATCACGGGAATATTGACTCCATTTGCCTTTAATGTGTAATTGACTGAAGCCGCATATTTGGCGGACTGGCTGTAGGGAGAAATGACTGCCGGTTGTGCGGCTGTTTCGGCCGAAGCCTGCACTACCACTGTGCCCCCTAATGGTATCAGGGTAACTATCATACTCAGGGCAACCAACCAGATACTGTGAATCCATTGCTTAGTGCTTCTCATATTCATTTTGCCTCCTAAAAAATTAATTGCCTTTCACGCTTCCAAAGAAAGCCCTTTCATAACGTTGTATATCACTAGAACCCATCCTCTCTACATCCTTCCCACGTTGGACTTGAGCTTTGCGTGTTCAGTGTATCAGACATTCTCGGCCAGTATAATGCGGGTAATCCCATATCAAGGGCAGATATTTGCATAGATTTGGATGATTTGTTCTATACGACTGAACGCCAAAAAATCCCACTTCCGAGTAGATGAAGGAGATGCCTAAGAATGAGGTTACCCTTTGATTAAGACGCACAACTACGTAACGTCTGGCTTTAGGCGTTACGTAGTTGCTTGTTATTTCAGTCCAGGTCTGACATCCCATACGAATCCGTGTCTATAAATAGCCTGCAGTCCGCATGAGTGCGCAGGATAGTAGATGGGCAATCCGTGGAAATCGGATCACGTAGTGTACGGGCTACCGCGTTCTGTTTCGTGCTGCCAGGCACCATGCAGAACAGCCATTTAGCTGATAGCAGTGTGGGAATCGTCAGCGTCAACGCTTGCAGAGGAACCGAGTCTAATGTTGCAAAACATCCGTCATTCACCTGCTGCTCCCGACAGGCAGAATCAAGCGTCACTGCCTTAACTAGCACAGGATCATGAAAATCAGCTACTGGCGGATCATTGAAGGCCAGGTGGCCATTCTCCCCGATACCTAGACAGACTATATCAATAGGCGCTTCAGCCAGCAATTCACCGTAGCGCATACATTCTGCATCGAGATCACCACCCGGTTGGATATAATGCACAACTCCAGGCTGAACCCTATTGAACAACCGCTCCTGCAGGTAGGTACTAAACAACTGAGGTGATCCTGCTGGTAGACCGATATATTCGTCCATATGGAAGGCGGTGATTCTTGTCCAATCAATATCTGGGGCAAGCGCGAGCGTGTCAAGAAACTCATTCTGTGAAGGAGCAGCAGCAAAAATAATTCTGACACTTCGTTTGGAGGCTAACAACGCCCGAATGGCAGTAGCTGCTTCCAATCCAGCTGCTTCTCCAAGCGCTTGCCTATTCGCATAGACACGTACAAGCAGTGAATCGGCCATTTCAGTATGGATAGCTGTATCTTTTATCACGAGCAATACCTCCCTTTATTCTCCCCGAAACTCACCAGGGGTGGAACCGGTATGGATTTTGAACAATTTAGTGAAATAACTCTTATTCTCATAGCCGAGTTGTTCGGCAACATACTCTACGCTTTTGGTGGACTGGTCAAGCAGTTCCTTGGCATGCTCCATCTTGGTATGGGTCACATAGTGGATAAAGCTCATCCCGGTTTCTTTTTTGAACAGCCGGCTGAAATAACTGGAATTCAAATGAGTATATTCGGCAACTTCCTCCAGCGTAATCTTTTTATTGAGATGCCGATCTACGTAGAGCTTAACCTTCTTGATCTCTTCCCGGCGCGTTTGCTGGTAAATCTCACGGATAAAGGGCAGACGCTCCTGGAAGAAAAGAACGGCCCAGCTTTCGAGAGTATGAATATGATCGATACTGGCAATAGTATCGTGCAGAATCTCCAGTGAGAAGGTAGACTGGAACTGCTGGCGAGCCTGCAGCCGCATCTGATTGTCATACAGCAGCTTGAGTGTCCAATCTTTGACCAATCGGGGAGTGAAGCGTCGCTCGCGGACAAAGCTCATCCACTTCGCCAGAAGCTCATTCAGGCGATCTGCCGATTCCTCAAGAAATGCTTCGCGGATTTCCTGAGCAGCTTCCGGATAATGAAGGAATAAATCTTCTTCTGTGAAGGGTTGCACCTGCAACAGATCAAGAATATCACCTGCCTGCAGATAGAAAGCATTCTCTGAGCCCAAAGCCAATAATTGGCTAATGCCCTCCCGAAATGACTCTATCCCTGCAGAAATACGCAAATACTGAAAAGACACGGATAAACCAGTTGATTGTTGAAGCACGACCCGCAGCTTTCCAAGCTTAGATACCTGTGTTGAATCATCGCTAAACATGTTCCCCCAAGGAAACACAAGCACAATATCCCGTGCGCCATGCGGCAAGCATACTGTGCTACCACAGTTCTGAAACACATCTGCGGTGGCTGCTTCAAGGAGCTGAAGAATGCTTACATCCCCATGTTTTCCATTCTCCTCTTCATACCCAACGATACGGCAGAGCACAGCCATACTTCCCGTCTGCTCCGGAGTAAGGCCTAGTTCCTCAGCATCCGCCCTCCACTCCGTGTAAGGTATTCCCTTATTAGCGATACGTTGCAGCACGCTTTGCTTCAGCAGTGTTTTTTGATTCTCGGCCATCCCTTTCCATTTGAGCGTTTGCGCCGCCTCTTCGTCCCTGCGCGTCAAATCATCGCTGATTCCCTGCAATAGACTAACTATCATCTCCTTGCTGATGGTTTCCTTCAGAATATAGTCATTAACCATCAGTTTTACGGCCTGCTGCGCATAGGTGAAATCATCCATGCAGGATAATACGACCACCCGGGGGTCTCCATCCAGCTGTCTCAGCTCACGTATCAATTCAATTCCATCCATGTAAGGCATCCCGATATCTGTAATCACGATGTCCGGCATGCTTTCCTGCGCCTTCTCCAGCGCAATCCGTCCATTCTTACAGGTGGAATGAGGGGTAAGGCCCAATTCGTTCCATGGAATCATGGCCGAGAGAAATTCCAGAACGGGGTAATCATCGTCTACCAGCATCACGCTATACATCGTCTCCACTCTCCCTTTCATAACCTTGACTCTGGATTTCATCCGGAAGTACAAACAGAAAAGTGGTGCCTCCCCCAGGTACACTGTCAATACTTACTTGAAAGGAGTTGCCATAGGTTAGATAAAGACGTTCATATACGTTGGAAAGCCCAATATGAGCAAGACGGCTATTTAACATCGTCTCGTCCACTGTATGCCCGGTTGAGGCCACTTCACTTCGAAGCCGAAGTAAGGTTGCTTCATCCATCCCCTGACCATCATCCTCAATCTGAATCGATAACTGATGGTCCATATTCCAGGTTCGAATACGGAGAGTGCCGCTCTCTTGATGCAGCCCGTGAATATAAGCGTTCTCAATGACTGGCTGCAGCAAAAATCGTGGAATAATGACGCCAAGACTTGCCGAAGTACATTCCGTTTCCAGCTTCACCTCGTCGGCCTGACGGAAGTTCAACAACTCTACATAACTGCTGATAATATGCAGTTCATCATGCAAGGTGGTGTATTCATCGCGCTGCTGGATAGTCATGCGCAAGAGCTTGGATAAGGCGAACAATAGCTCCGCGTTCTCTTCGTCCCCCTTCATCATGATGCGCAGCCGGATCGAATTGAGAATATTGAACAGAAAATGCGGGTTAATCTGTGATTGCAGCATGGCCAGCTCCGCTTTACGCTTCTGTGTCTGCTCGACCTTGATTTGAATAATCATTTTTTCTACCCGATCCAGCATATGGTCAAAAGACTTGCCGAGTCGTCCGATTTCATCATATCCGCGTATCCCGGAACGAATGCCCAACTCACCCTTTTCCACACGCGCTGCCACCATGTCGAGCCGAATCACCGGCTTCGTAAATTGGCGAACCAAGGCTACTAGAATCAGTAGAAAAAAAGCCCCCGTTACAATCTGAACGCCCGAACTCCAGCGACGTGTCGCACTAATCTGTTTGACTGCTTCACGATAAGGCACGGTACTGACGATCCGGTAGCCTCCATAAGGAAGCTCAACGCTACTGAGTAAATATTGTTCGTCCTGATAGCTGATGAAACCCGTAGCCCCGCTACTCTCCAGTTCTTTCGCCAAGGCAAAAGGCTGTCCAAGCAGAGTTTTATCCTGTGAAGCCAAAACTTTTCCGTCAGGTCCGATTAACAAGGTCTGCTGCCCGCGCTGATCACCACTAAAGATCTGGCTGATCCGGCTTTCGGCAATACTGACAACTATATAAGCATAGGTCGTGTTCGAAGATAACTTCAGATTGCGGGCAATCGTCAATACCTGAGGACTATTGCGCGTTTCCGCAGGGATATAATTATCCAGAACCCCTGCCCAGTACAGAACAAAAGCTGACTGCTCCCGCACCTTGTCCATCCAGGGCTGGTGAAGCAGTGCATTGACGTCAAAGTCAGCATAGGAGTAATTCGTGAACGATTGCCCGTCCGAAGTCAGAACGGTGACATAGGTTTTTTCCATCATGGTGGTGACATTTTCTAGTTTCTTGGTAACATCCTTGAACTCCAATAGACTGTTTACGGGATCGAATTGCTGCAGCTTGCTGCGCTGCCAGTTCTCTTTCAGAATGAGATTAATGCCGGAATCAAATTGAATATAATTGGAGACGAGTACCATATTGCTTAGAAGATTGGAGATATACATACTCTCCTGCTCCAGAGATCGGTGCTCGTTCTTGATGACCTGGGAGCGAAGAATATGCTCGGTATAGGAGTTTTCAATATAAAGGGTAATAGAGGCGGGAACGAACAGACAGAGTAGAGATGCCACGAGAAGCTTATTACGAAAACCGAGTTTCCAGCGGTTTGGAAGCACCGGCATTCCTCCCTTCACCCTCTAAAAGAGAAAGGGAGTTTTCCCCGTTTTTGCCGACACGGCCGCTTAGGACCTCTTGAAGGCTTGGCGGAGTCACTCCCCTAACTTCTGGGTCGTTGTCTCTATCATATCAGCTTTCCGCCTTGTAGAATATCTATTCGTCGTTTTATTCGACAAATTTCGCTATTATTTCTTGCTCACTTATTTGCATCCACAATTTTTTGAAGACCCTGCTGTGCGTTCTTTATTGTCGTTTCCAAATCCTGCTGCTTAAGAATGTACAATTCAGTTTCTTTAGTAAAAGCTTCTTCCAATTCTCCTTGATAGGTAGGCGGAACACTCAGCGGTGCCGGGAGAGCATTCTTGATTACAAAAGCCAGAGAATCAGCATCAATTTTATCAGGGCTAAGGGCCGTTTCTTTGACGCTGGCGATGAATTTATCTACATCCTGCTTCTTCCATGCGGAGTATACATTTTGCATTTGTTCACCTTCTGTAGAATACCAGCGAATGAAATCGTACGCCTCCTGCTGATGTTTAGATTTATCCAGAATACCTACATAGTTGCCATTTGCAATACTGACGCCCGATGGTTGTCCAGTTGCATTCGATGGCATCGGAGCGAAAGCGGTCGTAAACGTAGCTGGGAACTCCTCCGAACCGCCGGCTGAACCGATCATCCAGTTACCTGTAACAATCATCGCCGCGTGTTGGGTGAAATATTCTGAACGGTAGGCAAGTTTCTGGGAGATAGTATCAGCATAGGGTACAGCGATTTGATCCTGTTCAGCCTTCGAACGCAGCTCCAGCGATTGCCGGATTTCGGGACTATCAATATTCACCGTGCCCTCATTAACCAGATTGTTGTTCTTCGCTTGGTTAATTAACGCCAGTTCCCAGTACATGGCCCAAGTGTGAAAATAGGTGCCATACGTCTTGGAAGGTCCTGATCCGCTGGTCAGCTTCTTCGCATAGTCGAGATATTCATCCCAGGTCCATTCGGTAGGAACCGCTAATCCGGCTGCATCCAGCTTATCTTTATTTAAGAGGACAAAATAATTCTCCAGCGTATCGGGGAGCGCATAGATGTTGCCGTCTATAGTAGGATCTATCGAATATTCGTCTGACAATGTAATGCCTTCTTTAGCGATCAAGTCATTTAGGGGAGTCATCAAGCCGAGGCCAGCACGCTGTGAGTAATCCGTTGCTCCTGGCATAAATGCCACATCCAGATCTTCGCCGGAAGCGACAAGCAGATCCAGCTTCTTCATCCCCGCCACCGAATCACCGCTGTCAGAGAGTTCAACATACTCTATTGTGACGTTCGGATGTTGAGCCTCATAGGCCTCCAGAATGGGTGTTATATCCGCCTCTGGTGACCAATGTGCCACCTTAATAGTAACGGGTTCTGCAGCTGGAGATTCTTCAGTCGCCTCTGGTGCGCTACTAGCGCTGCTATTGGGGGAAGCATTATTGGTATTGGATGCCGAATTTCCACAGCCTGCCAAAACGACAAGGAGCACACTAATCAATACGAGCATAAACATATTCTTCTTCATTAATAACACCCCTTATAGTTGGTATTCTCCCATGCTAAAGCTGCCGACCCTACAGTTCACAATCTTCTCCTCATTATACTTCGGCTTACCGGGTTACCGGGCATTTGGACTACAGCATCTCTTCATCATCCCTTCACCCCCCCCATGGCGATTCCATCGATGACTTGCTTCTGACCCACAATAAATATAATCAGCAGCGGTACGATGGCGGAGACGGAAGCTGCCATAATTAGTGAATAAAAGGCTCCGTTGCGATCTGCGAAGGCATTCATTCCAAGCTGTAATGTAAAAAGGGATTTACTGTTCAGAAATACCAGCGGTGTTTGAAAGTCATTCCAGGTCCAGATAAACCGCAAAATGGCATAGGTAGCGATGGCTGGACGAACGAGCGGAAGCAGTATAGAGGTGAAGATCCTGATGTGTCCTCCCCCATCAATCTGCGCGGATTCAATGTATTCATCAGAGAGTGAAGCGAAGAATTGTCGAAGTAAAAAGGTACCCAGCACACTGAATCCGCCGAGCAGGATTAAGCCAAGGTGTGTATCATACAAACCTGCCGAACGAAACATGATGAACAACGGCACCAAGGTCGCTTCCGAAGGAATCATGTAGGTAGCTAGTACAATTGCGAACAGCGTATTCCGGCCGCGAAAATGTATTTTGGTGAAGCCGTAAGCTGCCATGCTGGATACAACTACCGATAACAGTGTAGTTAACAAGGTTACTTTAATCGAGTTCCAGTAATAGAGTGCAAAGTTCGCTTTCCCGAACCAGACGGATTCGTAATTGAAGCCTGCTCTCCAGGTTCTTGGAATCCACTCGATTGGATATTTGAATACATCAGTCTCTGGTTTGAATGAAGCAGAGAGCATCCAGAGAAACGGTAGTAGAAACACAACGCCGAGCAGCGCCATGATTATCGTAATTATGGCTTTCACCCAATCGATTCGTCCAGTATTCACCTTTGTCCCCCCTAACAATGTTGTAAGCTTAGGTTCAGTAATTTACCCAAAACTTCTGGCCGATCCACTGTAACGCCGTAATGGCAAGCAAGCAGAGGAACAGGATCATGACCATGGATGAAGCATAACCGGTCTGCAGATCGACAAAGGCTGTCTGGTACATATCGTAGACCACCACAGAAGTCGAATGGGCGGGGCCTCCGTCTGTCAGCACCTTAATCAGCGCAAAGGATTTGAAATTGCCGATAATGCCAGTCACTAGTAGAAAAAAAGTAGTAGGTGTCAGCAAGGGTAAGGTAATCGAGCGAAACTGCGCCCATTTGGAGGCCCCATCTATGGTGGCTGCCTCATACAAATCGGCGGGGATATTCTTCAGCCCGGCGTTATAAATAATTAGGGATACACCAAGATCAATCCAGATCATAAGCAGCATAACCGACGGAAGGGCAAAGTTAGGATCAGCCAGCCATTTCGGAGGGTTGTCCATACCGAGCGCTGAGAGAAACCCATTCACGGGTCCATAAGAAGGATGAAATAAAACCTGCCATACGACAGCGACAGCCACTACACTGGAAATCTGCGGCATAAAATAGATGACTTTGAAGGCACCCGGCGCATATACATGATTCGAAATGACAACGGCCAGCAGCAATGCTATCACCATCCCGACCGGTACGGCCAACAGCATAATAAAGTTATTGCCGAGCGATTTTAGAAATACATCATCTTGAAACAGGGCACGAAAGTTATCCAGACCGATGAATTTAATCTTATCGAACCCGGTCACGAAGGACCATTTAGTAAAGCTCAAAGTGAACGAGAAGATCATCGGTATTAAGGTGAAGATAATAACACCCAGCAGCATAGGGCCAACAAACAAATACCCCATTCTCATCTCTTTCCTTCTTCTTTTTCTGCTAGGCTTCGTAGCTTGAAGGGTCTTTGGTGCAGCCAGTGTCATCTTCAAGGTTTCCGTCACCCCCCTTTGTGTTATGTTAACTCTCATTATAAGAAGCCTGCCCTGTTTCCATAAGTCACATTTCTGACTCATTTCAGAAAATTTTTGACTATCTTAAAAGATAAGAATTTATAAGTTTCACGCAATAAATTATCCTTATATTTCTCGAAGAAACGGATGCCGCCTCTTTCAGAGGACGGCAAAGCCGTTTCATCTTGAATAAAGGTAAAAAATGAAGCGATATTACTCAAAATAGTTGATTTACAGTCAGGAAGCGCTTTGTTATCTTCTAAGCATGAACCGTTGCCTTCTTATATAGAGGAAAGGCGGTTACAGATGAATTAGGAGGAATGACAGTGAACGCAAATTCTGACATCATGTCCGCTTATATGGATACTATCATTGAGCTCCTGAATGAGATCAAAAGTGAACCGCGGGAACGTCTGCACCAAGTAGCGACCTTACTGGCAGATCATATCGCTGAGGACAAGCTAGTTTATCTGTATGGACCGGGCGGACATTCCAACATGAATGCTACCGAGGTATTCTTCCGCGCTGGCGGCCTGATGCATATCAGTGCCATATTAGATGAAGGCACAATGATCTCTAATGGAGCGCTGCGATCCATGGCTATTGAACGAACTCCTGGTTACGGAACGATCGTCATTGAAGATAATAAATTAGGCGCAGGGGATATTCTGATCATTGCCAATGCCTATGGGATCAATACGGCTTGTATCGATGCGGCTGTAGAAGCCAAACGGAGAGGCGTTACAACCATCGCTGTAACCTCTGTTGGCCATGCTGAAGCTACGCCCAGAGACCATATTGCCCGCCATCCCTCCGCCCAAAATCTGTATGAGGTCTGCGACTATTATTTGGACAGCAAGGTGAAGCCCGGCGATGCCGCGCTGCAGATAGATGGCATCGAGCCGAAGATGGGCTCAACCTCTACCTTTGCCAATGCCTTTCTTCTCAATTCCTTAATGATGACGACAGCAGCTTATTTAGGAGAAAAAGGAATCGAGGTTCCGGTTTGGCGCAGCGGCAACGCGCCGGGCGGAGATGAGTGGAACAACCGCTTCATTCAGCGCTTTAAAGGCCGGGTTCGCTGGTTGTAAGAGAGGGAGGCATCCATGAATATCAATTTAATTCCCCAGCCGCAGTATGTGCAAACCCGAGGAACGGAGCTGATCAGCGGCGTATCCACATGGCATGTTGAACTGCACATGCCTTCTGCTGACCCGCGCCTGTCTGCGCTCTCCGCGTCGATCTTTGGGGGAGTATCGGAAACCGTCATTGCAGGTGAAACCTATGCGCTGATCTCTACTGGGCTGCCCATTAACTTGCGGATGGCGAAACGTGTGGAAGGTCGGAATGATGGTTATGTACTACTTCTGGATAAAGACCACGTGGAGATTTATGCCTTGTGTGCCTCAGGGCTGTTCTACGGGCTGAAGACGCTGGAGCAACTGCTGCAGAACAGTAACGGGAACATTCCCGCGCTCACGATTGTAGATTGGGCAGATCTGCGACTGCGCAGCGATTATCTGGATCTCCGTACGGTTTATCCTACCTTTGAGCTTATTCTCCAGTATGTAGCCGAATTGTCCAGCTGCAAGATCAATACACTGGTCGTAGAATACGAAGACAAGCTGCCTTTTCGCAAGCTTAGCTTGCTGCGTCATCCCGAGTTCGCCTTTACGGAAGAAGAACATCGACTGCTTCTGCAGACAGCCTACGATAATTTCATAACCCTTATCCCTAAGCAGCAGTCATTTGGTCACCTGGAATACATTCTGAAGCATCCCGCCTATATCGGTTTGCGTGAAATCCCGGAGTCCGTAGCCGAACTCTGTCCGAACCGCGCAGGTTCCTTTGAGATGATGGCTGAAATTCTGGCGGAAGTGGCCTTACTACACCCGGACAGTGAATATCTTCACCTAGGCTGCGACGAGGTCTGGAGTCTCGGAACCTGCGAGGATTGCCGCCAATCGGGACTTACCCGTGAGGCCTCCTTCATTCGGTTCGTCAACCGTTTGGTCGAAACAACGATCAGTCTCGGCAAAAAACCGATGATCTGGCATGATATGCTGATGCATGCCACAGTGGAAGAAATTGCTGCACTGGACAAACGCGTGCTTGTCGTTGTCTGGATTTATGGTGGGCACCGGATGAAGGCTGATGCCCGGCAGATCCTCCATAAGCTGCAGGATGCCGGTATTGAGATTATGGGTGCCTCCTCCGTCCGCTGCTGGGACGATAACGGTGATCAGAACTATCCGGTCATTCACAACCGGATTAACAATATTCTAGACTGGGTTGAACTGGCCCAATCGGAGCAGCTCTATGGCATTATTAACACGAATTGGGCTTGTCCTTTTTCATTAGGCAGTCCGTACGGCTTGTTTGAGACCTCGCGTTATCCAGCTTTTTTCGCCGCAGACCAAGGCTGGAATTTCCATGCAGATACCGATTCTTTTCTAGAACGGTTCTTACGCCAGTTTCATGGCGTACCCAAAGAGGAATTACCACTTGAAGAGTGGATTGATTATGTTGTAACCGATTATTATCAATTGATACCGCAGCTTCTGCCCTCCATTACACAGAACCGTCTGACTGCCGAGCTGATTGATGCCATGATTCAATTTGAAATTCCCGCACAGCGCCGGTCCCCTCTTCAGACCTTTCTGTTCCGTGGAGTGCTGTCGCCGGATAGTGAGGAAGTTATTACTTTTCTGCGGGATAAGTACAAGAGCGGGTACGGGGATTTAATGAAGGCCAAACAGAATATGCAGACCGTACTTGCAAAGCTGCTACCACCAAGGATGGCCGAACTATTTATCATGTCCAGATTTTATCGACTAGAGTTATTTGAAGCTAATCTGCGTGCAATCATTACAGACCTTGCCATTCTAGATACGGAAGCGGGGGAATATCATGCCTGACATGCTCGTCAAGCTGTACAATCTGCCAGAGAAACAGGAAGGGCTACTCAAACTGCAAACGCAAGGGATTAAGATTAAACGCGCCATGACCGCGGATAAACACAGCATCGTTGAATTCGTGGGCAGTCATTTCAGCACAAATTGGCGCAATGAATGTGAGTGTGCCTTTTCCCAGCTGCCAGTCAACTGCTATATCGCCGTGAAGGACAAACAGGTCATCGGCTTTGCTTGTCACGACGTTGTGGTTAAGAACTTTTTTGGGCCGACTGGTGTGCTCGAGGAATACCGCGGTCTTGGCATTGGCAAAGCGCTGCTGCTGGAATGTTTGTATACGATGCATGAGAATGGTTATGGCTATTGCGTGATCGGTTGGGTGGAAGAGGCGCTCTCCTTCTATGAAAAAACAGTCGGGGCCATCGCCATCGCGGATTCGTTCCCCGGTGCCTATCAAGATATGATTGGCTTGGATTAACGAAGCAATCACACCAGGATTTTACGGCAAATAGGGTGTCTCGTCAGCCATGCAAATGGTCTGTTGGGACACCCTATCTCTGTTTAATCCCACCTCTTGCAATTGACGTAACGTAAGGTGCTACAATATTTACATAAGGCGCCTTATTATACAATGAAATGGGTGTTGTCGATGAGTGGATTCGTAGCAATTGATAAGCTAGCTGCACAGTGTGGGCTGACGAGCCGGACACTGCGTCACTGGGAATCAGAAGGATTGTATATAAGCCAGCGGGATGTGAATTCCGGTTGGCGGATTTATGATGAGCAGGCTTTGCTTGCCATTCAAGTTACAGCCTTCTTGCGAAGGTTCGAGATTGGGATCAAGGAGATCAAACCCGTCCTGAAGGAAATGTCATTTCAGTCGATGGTTACAGTGCTAATCCAGCATTCAGAGGCTTTGCTTGCGCAAAAGTCCGCTGTTTCGTTAAAGGAGGGTGAAATACTGGCTCTTTTACACAATATCACACCTCTTGCCCATGAACCTATCACTAATACATTGTTAGCTCAGCTAAACGAATTATTGCTCAACCCCTTTGATCTAAATAACAAGGAGGTTTTATCCATGACAGATACAAAAACACAACCCGCTTCAAATCAAGTAAGATTCATTACACTTCCGGCTATGAGACTTGCTTATAATGTTGCTGTAAGCTCCTCTCCCGAAGAGGAAGCTATAGAGCCTGTAGTTGAATGGCTAACCGCCAATAACCTGCTTGGAACCGCCCGTTTGTTAGGCGGCAATAGGCCCCCGCATCCCACAGCTGAGTGTAAGCCCTATGGTTATGGAATGTGTGCCTCTATTCCGGAAAATGTAGAAATCCCAGAGCACCTGAAGGAGATGCGGTTTGAGGGAGGCCTATATGCTATGATAGAAAGCAACGATGATATCTTTGGCTCATGGCAGTCACTAATGAACCTAATAGAGGAAAATCCCGAATATACAGCAGATCATGACTCCAGATTATGCTGGGAAGAACATATCCGCAATGACCGTCCTGCAGGCAGCGGGAACCAGTATTTGTTAAATTTGCTGGAACCGGTGCTAAAAAGATAATTGCTGGAGCTCAAGGGCTGGACTGCAAATCACTAACGGGAAGGGCTGGTTAATCCATGCAATCCACACTCATTCATTATTATCAGGACTTTATGGATACCGATTTCCCGTTGAAATTCGAGCTTAAGCATAAACTCAACCTCAATCTAAACGAACATGCGCATGAATATTTTCAAATATGCTATCTGACCAAAGGGTCCTGCATTCATTATGTGCAAGATCGTGAGATTGTGCTCGTAAAAGGGGATATGTTCGCCATCCCGCCTTATGTCCCTCATCGACTGAAGCCCTATCGGAGCCAGCCTGTGGAGATCGCCCAGATTGATTTTATGCCTATCGTGGTGGAGCAGGATGATCTTGCGTTAGACAGCTGCTATTTTCCCAAAATTAATATTCCCCTCTCAAGCCAGCTGATCTTTGAGCAGTTAATCCATGATATGAAGCAAGAGCATGATACAAAAGAAACGGGCTATCGCCTCTTACTCAAAGCTGATTTAATCCGCGTGCTGGTAACTGCTTTTAGAGAGGGCAACCGAATTGAGACTGAGACGGCCAGCTTCAGAGATGCGGACAGAATGCTCTTTCACCAAACTGTGAGTTATATAAACGAGCATTATACCGAAAATTTGCAATTGGATGATTTAGCCCGGATGTCTGCTTTGTCCCCTACCTATTTCAGCTACTTGTTTAAGGTCATTCAAGGCCGGCCTTTTGTGCAATATGTGAATGCGCTGCGGATTAGCAACACCATGGAACTTCTCAGAACTACAGACTGGAGTATTACGCGGATTTGTCTGGAGAGCGGATTTAATAATGCCAGCCACTTTAACCGGGTGTTCCGTAAAGAAACTGGACTTAGTCCGCTGCAGTATCGGAAAGGATTACGCTCATCCTAAAATCGGTGTGTATTCGAATAAAAAAGTACGTTCTATTCTAACTGCCTTCCTGTATCGTGAAAAAAGAACCTTCACGAGACGGGAAGGTTTTTGGTTTCACCATAGAAAGGTGCTGTTATCTATCAAAACTCTAATAGCCATTACCGACGCGGATTTAAAAAGAATCTTTTTCCCCGATCACGTGCTTGAACGTCTACGTTCATTCTCCGAGATTGATTGGCTGGAAACCCGCACACTCGACTCCTCGAAGCAGTTGGCTGACATAATCGGGGATTACGACGCCTGCCTAACCTCTTGGGGTTCCCCACATTTCAGCGAGGAAGTGCTGAATTCGGCGGATAAGCTGCAGTTTATCGGGCATATAGCGGGTAGTGTGGTGTCGCTTGTGCACGAGGAAGTTTTCACCAAAAAAATCACAATAACAAGCGCCAATCCTGTATTGGCTTTATCTACGGCCGAGGGAGCGGTAGCTCTAATGATGGCTGGCGCTTGGGATATTAACAGATTTAGCTCCAGCCTAAAAAAAGGACATTGGAGCAACAACAATGGGGATACCGTCATGGGAATTTCCGGACAGACCATCGGACTAGTTGGTTATGGTGCAATCTCCCAGAATGTCATCCGCTTGCTGAAAGGGTTTCCCGTCGTGATCAAAGTCGCCTCCCGCTACTGCACGAAGGACGAAGCCGATCAACTGGGAGTTGAATTATGCAGTCTGCAGGAGCTGCTTCAATCCTGCCAAATCATCTCTATACACAGTACGTTGACCGCTTCCTCCAAAGGAATGATCGGCAAGCAGGAGCTAGCCTTGATCCGCGATGGTGCCCTGCTGGTGAATACTGCCCGGGCCGAAATCATTGATGAAGCCGCCTTAATGGAAGAGCTTCAAACTAAGCGTTTCTCAGCGGTGCTTGATGTGTATCATCACGAACCCCTGCTCGCCGATGATCCGCTGCATGCCCTGGATAATGTATTGTGTCTGCCCCATATCTGCGGATTCTCCATCAAGCGCAAACAAGCCATGGGTGAATTTGTGGTTGAGGACCTTTATCGGTTTACACAAGGCTTGCCACTACAAGGTGGGCTAACTAAAGATGATTATAAACGCCAATCACGCCATTAATGAGGCTTTTTGATGAATAAAGACAATACAACATTAATCACTGCTAACAATAAACCGATCTTAAATACCAGTGATGATCCCGCGGCTGTAGCTTTGGTCAGATCATTTGCAACTGTTGCTAAGTAACTACTTTGTTTGGCTGATAAAATCGAGATCATGACTGAAATACCAATAGCGCCAGCTACTTGTTGAACGGTCTGAGTTAAGGCAATTCCATCTGGATAATACTGTTTCGGAAGAGAATTTAAAGTATTGGTTTGTACAGACGCAAGCACCATCCCGATCCCTAACATCATGACAATATGTGTTACTACAATCATCCATAAAGCTGTGTCTGCACCAAACTGTGAATATAAGGCATAACCAATCGCTACTAAAATAGTTCCCGGTGTAATAATCGCTTTCGCGCCATATTTATCAAATAGACGGCCAATGATTGGAGCTAATATGCAGTTAAGCAAGCTGCCCGGCAGAAGCATCAGACCTGTTGCAAAAGCAGTAGCTAATAATGCTAATTGCATATACATTGGCAAAATCACAAGCATGGACAACATATTAAAGAACGTTATGAAACTCATAAAGATCCCAAGCACGAACAGCGGATATTTAAATGCTGTTAAATTCAGCATAGGAGATTCCATTTTGGTCTGACGAATCGAAAATAGAAAAAGTGCCATAATTCCAATAATGATCGATCCAAGCACCGTTGGACTTGTCCAACCCAGATCACCCGCTACACTAAATCCGTACACAATACCGCCGAAGCCAATCGTCGAAAGAATAACAGAGAATACATCAATGGATACCTTCCGTAGCTCATTCACATTACGTAAATATACGACTCCTAAGAAGAGAGAAAGCAAGAGGAACGGTATGGTAACCCAGAAAATCCAATTCCATGTCAATGTATCTATGATAAGTCCTGCTAATGTTGGACCCAGTGTTGGGCCCGCTAACATCACTAAGCCCATGACCCCCATAGCAGCGCCACGTTTATTTGGAGGGAAAATGGTGAAAATAACATTTTGCGTCAAAGGTAGCGTAATGGCTAACCCTGCGGCTTGAATAATACGTCCTATCAATAAAACACTAAATACGGGGGCTACTGCTGCTAAAATTGTGCCGATAATGGATAACGATATAGCAGTCATGAACATTTGACGTGTGGTGAATTTTTGCATCAAAATACCGGTTACCGGCACTAAAATACCTAATGTCAGAAAATAACCGGTTGCTAGCCATTGAACTGTTGTAGCATCAATGTTGAATACTTGACTTAAATCCCCTAAGGCAATATTTAATGCCGTTTCACTAAAAAGGCCAACAAAGCCAGCTACTAAAAGAGCCGCCATTATAGGCCCTGTTTTGATTTGTTTATTCAATGATTAAAACTCCTTTAATAAATTTGGTAAGACTAGCGAAATAATTTTAAGTGGATCACTTGTTTTCTGGGCTAGACACAGCATAATTCCACCTTCAATTGAAGCCGTCATCATTAGAGCAATTGAATTAGCAGCTTCTCTTGAAAACCCATCTGCTACTAACTTGTGCGAAAAGATTTCTTCAATCTTGGTAAAAGATAGCGCACAGGCAATTCTCACCGGTTCACTTAGTGAGCCTATTTCGCTAACGATGCTGCTAAATGTATATCCAATAATCGTCCCATCTCTTTCAAATTGAACGACCAATTTCTCAATCATCGCTTGAGTAGCTGTTTGAGTAGAGGGATATTGTTGATAAGTTTCTTCCATATCTTTAGTAATTACTTCATTCATTAATTGAAGACAAGCGATGAGCAATTCTTCTTTTCCGTCTGGAAAGTGGTGATACAGCGCACCTTTTGAAATATTACATGCTTTCAAAATTTCGTTTAAGCCCACACCCAAATATCCTTTTTGCTGAAAAAGAGTTGTCGCAATGTTAATTATCATCGATTTTGTATCCATTTCCGTACTCTCTCCTTCTCCATACCGACCGGTCTGTTTATAAGTATATCATAAATTTTTTCTATAATTCAAGATATTTTTTGAATTTATTTTCAAAAAAAATCACCCCAATCTACTTACGATTGGGGTAATCTGATTTCATGCTCTCTTTTTCAAGCAACTCATAGGTAGATAACTTTTGGTTCACCGCATCAAAAGCTCTGTCTAGCTCCACTTGCCTTCTTGTAAGCTCCAGCTTGTGTGCTTCCAATATAGCTTTTCTCTGCGGTATGGTCGAATCACCTTGAAGCGCCAGGTCTACAATTTGTTTCAAGGCGGTGACCGTCATCCCGGTCATTCGGAAACAGGTCATCAGGTTAATCCAGTCCAAATCACGTTGTTCAAAGATACGGTTCCGGTGCTGATCCCTTTGTATAAAGGGCAACAGCCCTTCTTTCTCATAGTAACGTATGGTATGGGCAGCAAGCCCCAAGCGCTCCGAAGCTTCTTTTATCGAAAAGCCCAATATTCTCACCTCCCGGCGACGCATGAATTTTGATCCCTATATGCTCTAAGTATCTTTAGTATACAGCTTAAAGTACACTTTAAGACAAGCATTACATTTTCTAACACCTTATTTAATCTCTCTTAACATGTATCCCCTATACTGAGATTATAATGAGCAATAGGGAGGAGATTATTAATGCCTAACATATGGATGCATATTGAATACGGACAGCAACTGGCTGACGAGTTCCGTGACCGCCTACCTTTCTTGGCCGAGCTTAAAACCCACGGGAACTTATACCGCTTAGGTTGTCAAGGACCGGATTTCTTGCTGTACCATAGCTTCCTTCCCTGGAGAACGGACACTGGGGCAACCCGATTGGGCGATCATATGCACAGCCGCAACTGTGGACCGGTATTGATCGAATTCTGGCAGAGAATCCGTGAGCTTGCTCCTGCAGATTTGCCGGAAGCTCAGCTATATTTCTTAGGTTTTCTGACTCATCATTTGCTGGACCGGAATCTTCATCCTTATGTGAATTGGAAAGCAGGCTATAAGCAGCGGAATCATGGACGGTTCGAAATTGCCCTTGATACGGTTTTTATGAAACGAGTGAAGCAAGTGAATACCTGGCAGATGCCCGCCTGGAAAGAAATAGACGTAGGTTCCGCGCTTCCTTACCCGATCCATACTATTCTGCACGAAACCGCATTAGCTTGGTATCCAGAGGTTATGGCTTATCTTCCAGCTGAAAGCTGGCATGAAGCTTACCTTGACCTGGTGCTGGCTCATAAATGTCTGTACGATCCAAGGGGCTGGAAGAAAGCCCTCGTGTGGGGACAGGCGCGTAGTCTTTTTTATCAAAAGCTTTCCCCCGCCGAAGAGACTCTGGATTATCTGAACGAAAAGCATACGCAGTGGAGACATTCGGCGCTGTACTCAGAAGCCCGAACGGAAAGTGTTCCAGAGCTATGGGAGCAGGCGCTTGCGGAAGGACGGGTCGTCCTGCAAGCC
>LIDZ01002864.1_pt3 | contig 29118 bp, 23 predicted proteins | sample 644651 | NCBI WGS metagenome assembly LIDZ01 (sample SAMN03856242, study PRJNA289617) | food metagenome | isolation source: wine grapes on drying loft during traditional withering process | host: Vitis vinifera cv. Corvina | place: Italy: Gargagnago di S. Ambrogio di Valpolicella | collected 2014-01 | reverse complement strand
TCGCGTATCGCTCACTACATGAAAGCGATCATGCGCGACAAGATCGGCAGTTTTGCATCGCGTAAGGATGTCGAGTCGTTCCTCAACGAATGGCTGTCCGACTATGTCCTGCTTGATGACACCGCGAGTCAGGAAGCCAAAGCCAAGTTCCCCCTTCGTGAGGCAAGCGTAGAAGTCGTTGAAGTGCCAGGTAAACCAGGCGCTTATAAAGCGGTTGCGTTCCTGCGCCCGCACTATCAGCTGGATGAACTGACAGCATCCCTACGTCTCGTGGCAGAACTGCCTCAGTCGACGCGCAGCTGACCTACTTCATCAGCCAGGGAGGCATAGTTGAATGAGTCGTTCTCCTCAATTAGTACCTACGCTACTTGATCGCCTGCTTGATGATGCTCCTCATCAAGCGAGCGAGGCGGTTTCCAAACGCCTTTGCTCGTTGGGCGAATACAAGGCCAGCCTGATCAGAGATCTCGAGACACTGGTTAATACACGTCAGTGCCTCGTCGCATCGAGACTCGATGACTATCCGGAGTTGGCGGGAACGATTCTCGAATATGGCATGCCCGACTTTACCAGCAAAGGCGTGCTCAACCCTGAAGACCGACGCCTTATACAGGCTCAACTGGAGCGGGCTATCACAGTCGGTGACCCACGTTTTCGCGCTGTAAAAGTGCAACTGCTTAACCAGCAGATTGGTCACCGCATGCTTACTTTTCGGGTTGACGCAGTGCTGCATCTTCAGGATGCAACGCGTCAGGTTTCCTTCGACGCGGTGTTGCAAGTCAATACCCAGGAATACAAAGTGCAGAACCTCAATTGATTCTCGACGATCTGCTGCCTTATTACGAAAAGGAGCTCTCGCACCTGCGCTTTCTTGGGCAGGAGTTTGCGCGTGAGTACCCGAAAATTGCGTCGCGGTTACTCATCGAAGGTGACAACTGCGAGGATCCCCATGCCGAGCGCCTGATCGAGGGCTTCTCATTTCTGGCGGCTCGCATACACAAGAAGCTTGATGACGAGTTTCCCGAGATTGTCGAAGCCTTTCTTGAAGTACTTTACCCGCACTACCTGCGTCCGACCCCCGCATTATCCATCGCGGAATTCAGTAGCGGGACTACGTCTACGCTGGCTGCTTGTTACACCATCGAACGGCATACGGAGATAAGTTCCAAGACCGTAGAAGGCGTGGCTTGCAAGTTCAGAACCTGCTACCCCGTCGACCTGTGGCCTATCGCGGTGCGTGATGCATCATTTGTCGAACTGGAGCGCTCTGCTTTCAATGGACACAGTGCAGATCTAGTGGCCTGCCTGAAAATTGGCCTGACCGCCACCACCCATCTCCACTTCGGCCAACTGGACATTGAGACCCTGCGCTTTTTCCTCGACGGCGAAAGCACGCTGATGCTGCAATTGTACGAGTTGCTATTCAACAACCTCGCCAAGGCCACTGTGAGTTTTACAGAACAGGGAAAACGTCGGGAAATCGGTTTGCCACAGGGTGCGTTGAAAGCGGTTGGTTTTGAGCGCGATGAAGGCCTGGTGGATTACTCGGAACGCTCATTTCTGGGGTACAGACTGCTGCACGACTACTTTACGTTCCCTGACAAATTCATGTTCGTTGATATTGGAGGACTCAAGCGAAGCCTGGCTGATCGGGACCTCAAAGATATCGAGATCAACTTCTATTTTGCCCATTACGAAATGGGCGACCGGCTTGCGCGGCTTGCACAAAATCTGGGGCGCAATAATTTCAAGCTCGGCTGCACTCCGATCATCAACCTGTTCAAACAACAGGCCGAGCCGGTCAAGCTCACTCATACACGGCACGAATACGCCGTCACGCCCGATGTCAGGCTGCAGGGACATGCAGAAGTGGTCTCCATCGACCGAGTACAGCGGGTCAAAAAAATAGCCGGTACTGACACCGTCAGCGAGTGCAACCCGTTTTTCGAACCTAGAGGCGACCTGGGGCCAGACGCCTGCTATTGGATCGGCCGACGACGCCCCTCCAGACACGGCAAGCAGGGCGGCACAGAAATGGTTATACGAGTCGTGGACCGCGAACTCGACCTGATCGACGCAGGCAGTGATTCGTTGAGCATATCCCTGACTTGCAGCAACCGGGACTTACCGCAACTGCTCAGTTACGGAGGCAGCCAGAGCGACTTCATATTTGAAAATGATGGCGTGGTCGACGGTATCCGGCTACTGCGCAAACCTACAGTGACAGCGCGCGTGCCTCTGGGCGACGGCTTGATCTGGCGGCTGATTTCTCACTTGTCCCTGAATCACATGTCGCTGGTGTCGCAGGGCAAGGAAGTGCTTCAGGAAATGCTGAGCCTCTACAACTATCGACGCGGACTGGCAGTTAGAAAACAGATCAGCGGAATCTTGTCGATCAAGAGTGAGGCTGTGGTGGTGCGTATCGGCCACCCCCGTCCCAACTTCGTGCGTGGGGTAGGCATCACTCTGGAGCTCGACGAAAGCCAATACATCGGCAGCGGTGTATTTCTGTTCGGCAAAGTCCTTGACCACTTTTTCGGTCAGTACTGCACCGTCAACAGTTTTACCCAACTTACCCTTCGTACCCGCCAGCGGGAAAAGAGAATTGTGCAATGGCCACCCAGAACGGGCGATCAACCTCTGGTCTGATCGATCAGGCACGCGCAGAGCCTTACCGGTTTGAGTTTTTTCAACTGGTCAGGTTATTGCGTCTGCATTACAGCAGAGCAGGACGCATTGATCCGGAAGCGCGCCCGCATGAGGACCCACTGCGGTTTCGTACGCAGCTGTCGCTGAACTTTCCCGTGAGCGAAGTCAGCAATCTCAAATTCGAGCGCTTCGAGGATTCCACTGCTGATGAACAGGCATTGACCGAAGTGCAGGTAACGTTCATGGGGTTGATCGGGCCCTCTGGAGTACTGCCCCGTCCTTACACTGAAATGCTCATGAACCGGCATATTCAGCAAAGGGACGATGCGGCCCATGCGTTTCTGGATGTGTTCTCGCATCGCATGATCGCTCTCTTCTATCAGTCCTGGCAGAAATACAAGTTTCACATCGAACATGAGCGCAAGGGCTCATCGGATTTTGAGCGCTACATGCTCAATCTGGTCGGGTTTGGCAAGCAAAGTCAGAAGAGAAAATTTGGCGCGAGCGGCTCACCTGTACGACAGGAGTTATTCACTTACTTCTCGGGTTTGTTCACGCAGCGACCTCGCAATCCACACAATCTGGAAGTGATGTTGAGCTTCTACTTCGGACAGCCCTTTTCACTGCGCCCCTTTGCCGGACGCTGGCTGAAACTTGAGCCGGAGCAGTGCTCGCAACTGGGACGTGCCAATGCAACTCTCGGTGAAAGCGCGGTGGCGGGCAATCGCGTATGGGACTACCAGTCCTGCGTGCGTATCGACATTGGTCCCTTGGACCTCGCTGAATATAAACGTTTTCAACCAGGTAATGACGACTATAGAAAACTGGTTGATGTGGTGCGTTTTTACCTCGGTCCCACCCTTGACTTTGAACTTGCTCCGCAGCTCAAGCCTGAGGCGATCCCTCTGGCGCGTCTAGGCCGCAACACAAACACAGCGCTGGGCTGGCTTGGCTGGCTGAAACGGCCTGGCGAAAAAGTAAATCCGTCACGTTGCGCTGTTTTCCGTATTCCTTTTGATGGGGTCGCCCTGTGAACCTTAAGTCACTCTTTGCCAAGCTCAATGACACCTGCCGCAACGCGACCGAAAGCGCTGCTGCGCTGTGCCTCGCCGAACGTCACTACGAAGTCGATATCGAGCATGTATTGCTGCAACTTCTTGAAGGCGACGATAACGATCTGCTGCCCATCTTGCGTCATTACGATGTAGTGATAGAGCGTTTGCAGTCGCAGTTGGCGAGCGCCATGAGTGACTTCAAGACCGGAAATACTCGCACTCCCGCTTTGTCCCCGCACATAACCCAACTGATCGAGCGGGCCTGGGTATTGGCTTCGATCGAATATGGCCAAAGCCTTATCCGAAGCGGCTTTCTGCTACAGGCCTTACTCGACGACAAGGAGCTGCGCCGTGTTATAGGCGCTTCAGCTCCTGAATTGGAAAAGATCAATGTCGACGATCTGAAAGCCAATCTCGAAGACTTCATTTCAGCCAGCAGCGAGTCACAGCAAAGCGCTTCTTTGCCAGCGGGAAATGATACTCCTCGACCGGCAAGCAAGGGCAACGGCAAGACTCCGGCCTTGGATCAATACACTGTGGACCTGACACGCAGCGCGCGGGAAGGACGTATCGATCCGGTACTGGGACGCGAATTCGAAGTGCGCCAGATGGTTGATATCCTCACCCGTCGGCGGCAGAACAATCCGATTTTGACGGGAGAAGCCGGTGTCGGTAAAACCGCCGTAGTTGAGGGCCTGGCATTACGTATTGCTCTGGGCGATGTGCCAACGCCACTCAAGGATGTCGCTATTCATACGCTCGATCTGGGCCTGCTGCAGGCAGGAGCCGGGATTAAGGGCGAATTCGAGAACCGTCTCAAATCAGTGATTGAAGAAACAAAACGCAGCGTACATCCAATCATTCTTTTCATCGATGAAGCCCATACGCTGATTGGCTCAGGTGGCCAGGCAGGACAGAACGATGCGGCCAACCTCCTCAAACCAGCCTTGGCACGCGGCGAACTGCGAACTATTGCCGCAACTACATGGGCGGAGTACAAAAAATACTTCGAGAAGGATGCCGCCCTCGCCCGCCGTTTTCAGGTCGTAAAAGTAGAGGAGCCGGAAGAAGATCAGGCAATCTACATGTTGCGTGGCCTCTTGGAAAAAATGCAGGAGCACCATCGGGTAGCGGTCATGGACGAAGCGCTCGTCATGGCTGTCCGCCTGTCCAATCGTTACATCACAGGCAGGCAATTGCCGGACAAGGCAGTCAGCGTACTGGATACCGCCTGCGCGCGGGTCGCGCTGGGCCAGACATCACAGCCCGGCATGCTCGAAGATTGCCGGCGCATGATTGATAACCTGCGCGCTGAAATATCTCTGCTGGAAAAGGAACAAATCAAAGGTAGCGACCATCAGCGCCGACTTGCTCAACTCAGTGCAGAACTGACCGACGCCGAAAAACACGAACAGGAACTGGTCACACAGTGGCAACGCGAATTGGAACTGGTCAAGCAGTTGCACGAACTTAGCGAACAGACCACAGGGCAGGACCACCGCGCCGAGCTGGCCGACCTCCGGGCCGAGCTTGCAAAAGTTCAGGGTGAGCAGCCATTGGTGCATGCACTGGTAGACGGGGCCACCATCGGTGAAGTGATCTCCGGCTGGACAGGTATCCCACTAGGCAAAATGCTGCGCGACGAGATTGATACCGTCCAGCGCTTACCTGCACTGCTGGCCGAGCGCGTTCTTGGTCAGGACCATGCGCTGCATGAAATAGGCAAACGCATCAAGATCTCCCGTGCGCGCATGGAAGACCCCAATAAGCCAATCGGCGTATTTCTATTGCTTGGCCCAAGCGGTGTTGGCAAAACGGAAACCGCACTGGCATTGGCCGATACGCTGTATGGCGGTGAACGCAATGTCATCACGATCAATATGTCCGAGTATCAGGAAGCTCATACGGTCTCCAGTCTCAAGGGCTCACCGCCGGGCTATGTCGGATACGGCGAAGGCGGCGTACTGACTGAAGCTGTACGTCGCAAACCCTACAGCGTCGTATTACTGGATGAAGTCGAAAAAGCCCATCCGGACGTGCTTGAACTGTTTTTCCAGGTATTCGACAAAGGCGTACTGGATGACGGCGAAGGACGCGAAATCAACTTCCGTAACACGGTGATCATTCTCACGTCCAATGTCGGCACCGAACACATCATGCAAACATGTCTTGGGGTCAGTGAACTACCCGCACCTGCCCAGATCGTCGAAGACCTGCGCGACCAGCTCAATAATGTGTTCAAACCTGCATTTCTCGGGCGCTTGAGTATTGTTCCGTATTACCCGGTACAGGACGCTGTGCTCGAGCGCATTGTCGGTCTGAAGCTTGCGCGTATCCGTGAGCGTTTCGAACGAAATCATCAGGCCTCTCTTGAGTTCAGCCCGGAGCTGGTGCCCACGATTGCCGCGCGCTGCACAGAAGTCGACAGCGGAGCCCGGAACATCGACAACATTCTGTCCGGCACATTGATGCCTGAATTGGCAGAGCATGTGTTGGCGCGTATGGCAGAAGACAAACCCGTCAATAGCATGAGCATCGGCCTTGATGAGGCCGGAGGCTTTTCGTACACCGTGGCGTAGACGACAACCGGAATCCGGATGAGATTCAGCGTCGCCCGGATTACCGGGCGTCGATAGGAAGTGTTTCAGGAGCAGCAAAATGGGCAGGTATTTGGGTGTTTTGATTATGTTGCTAGGGCTGACCGCCTGCGGCATCACTGAACGTGTAGGCAAGCGCGTCGATGACACATGGGCAGGCGACATGCTGTTCAGCAGCGACGAAAAGATCGTTCTGACCGTGGACGGCGGCAACCAGTTGAACCCCAATACCTCCGGCATGCCTTTGTCCGTCGTGACCAGGGTTTATCAGTTGACCTCGCTGGACAAGTTCAACACTGCGGACTCAAACACGCTGCTGGACCACCCCGAGCAGGTGCTTGGCAACACCGTGCTCGATACCCGCGAACTCGTGGTTTTGCCCGGGATGGGTCAGGTCCAGACCTGGCCACTGGCCAAGGAAGCGCGGTACATCGCAGTAGCGGCATTCTTTCGTGATGACAGCGGTGGCCGCTGGAAAATGGCATTCAATGCCGACGCGTTTCGCAAGGACGGGATTCTGTTTTCATCCGAGGGCGGTCGCGTGCTTTTGGATGTAAACCGCATCAGTGCCGAGAGAGGGCAAGATGTGCTGCAGATGCACGAAGAACAAATCATCGCGCCATTGCAGCCAGCTCAGCCAGAGCATACGGAGCCTGGGCTTATGGAGCGCATGCAGTCAAAGGCCGCTGAATCTGCCGAAGACGCTGCCAACAATTCAATTAAGAAGTCGCTGAGCAATACATTTGATTCAGCTCTGGAAGGTGCTAAATGAGTAAAAAGAGCCGTGTGATGTGGTCAGAGGGCATGTTCCTTCTGCCACAGCACTTCCAGTATCAGGATGAGTTCCACCAGAACCAGCTGGCTCAGGCGACGCTGCGCTCGTCACCGTTTCATTGGGGCGTGCAGCTTCTGGAAGTGGATGAGCAAGCCTTGGTCAATGGAGTGCTGCAACTCAAGCGGCTACAGATGGTTTTTCCGGACGGCTCGCTTTTTGACGCGCCGCAATACGACCCTCTGCCTGCTGCCCGCGATTTGAAAGATGTGCAGCACGGTTCAGAGCTGAAAGTGTATGCGGCGTTGAAATTGGCCGAACCGTACAGCGCCAATTACCTGGACGAAGGTGAAGAGCGCAAAGGTGCGCGTCGATACCGTAAAGCCTTTGATATGTTGCCTGATATTAACGAAGGCGAGCTGGAAAACGAAATCACCAGCCTGCGACTCAATGTGGTGCTGCTGATCGATGGTGATTCACTCGACGGCTACAGCTATTGCCCGCTGACACTGTTACAGCGCAATAACATCAATGGATTTAGCCTGGACACTCAGTTCATTCATCCTGCCCTGCACATCGGGTCGCATGAAACGTTGCTGAAAATTGCCCAGCGCTTGCTCGCGCTTCTGCAGAGCAAGAGCGAAACACTGTCAGGTCGCCGCCGGGAAAGAGCTGACCAGATCGCTGAATTCGGGTCCAGCGATGTCAGCCTGTTCTGGCTGCTATATACCGTAAATCGTGCTTACCCGGGTCTTGCTCACCTGCTTCAGCACCCGAGACTGCATCCAGAGCAACTGTATCGCTTTCTGGCTGAGCTGGCGGGCAGTCTGCTGACTTTTTCCCTGAGTGCACAGCTCAATGATATCCCTGCCTACGATCACCATGATCCCGCCACTTCGATGATAAAGCTCGACAGGCTGGTTCGCGAACTGCTCAACAGTGTTGTGCCCAACCAATATATTCCGATCAGCCTCGAACAGACTCGTACGTCCTATTTTGTGGGCCGCCTGAACGATCCACGCTTGAGTGAGGCTGACTTTTACATTGCGGTTCATGCAGACATGCCAGGTGCTCAGGTTCTTGAACTGGTACCACGTGCCTTCAAGGTCGGCTCGCCGGAAGACATTGAAGTAGTGGTCAACACGGCAATGCCGGGAGCGGCGCTCAGTCACTGCGTGCGAACCCCAAATGCCATTCCCGTTCGTCTGGACAACCAATACTTCTCGATCGAACCCCATGGCCGGGTCTACGAACGCATGATGAAAGCTAACGCCATCGCGTTCTATGTACCCAGCGCATTTAAAAATCTAAAGCTTGAACTGATGGCGGTGCTCAAATGAACGATGCCGTGATGCAAGGCGGCGTTACCGCCCCAGCGCAAACACTGACACTCAAGGATATGGTCAAGGACTTCATGACCATGGCGCTGATGATTCGTCGCGGAAGCAAGGTGCGCGACGTCTCCAGGCTGCGTGCCAGCGTCGACGAATTCTTTCCCGCGCTTGAGCGGGATGCGCGTCGTGCCAACTACAGCGTCGAACAAGTCAGGGATGCGCAATACGCGCTATGTGCGTTTCTGGATGAAAGCGTCTTGAATGCCGGGCAGAGTGAAATACGCAATCAGATTGAAGTTAATCCATTGCAATTTCAGTATTTTGGCGTGCATCTGGCAGGCCAGGGTTTCTTCGAGAAACTCGAGGCATTGCGTACCGACGTGAAACGCAACCTTGATGTCCTTGAGGTTTATCACCTGTGCCTGGCACTGGGCTTTGAAGGCAAATACAGCCTCGAGAAAAAAGATCAACTTCGTTACATCGCCAACACCCTGGGGCAGGACATCGCTCGTTACCGAACCCCGCGTAAGGCGCTTTCCCCGGATTGGGCTCTGCCCGATCAGGTGTCTCAGATGTTCCGTTATGAAGTCCCCTTATGGCTCTACCTGGTACTCATCGCACTGATATGCGGTGCCGTTTACCTGACCCTGGACTGGCTTCTGGGCAAAGAGGTGGCAGCACTGGCCGAACAGGTCCGTCAGCTGTTCGGCGTTTAATTCAGTTACGGATCCGGTCAGGAAGACATGAAAGCATTATTGCGTTGTTTGAAAAATTTCTGGTTTGCACTGGCACTCCTGTGGACTGTCGGTTTGCTCGCTTGCTGGCTTGCACTCCCGCGCTGGAATTTCACGCGGGAAAACATTTACGTGGCCATGGCTCTGATCAGTGCCTTCTGCCTGCTGCTTATTGTGCTGCGTCAATACCGCAGAATTCGCGCCGAACAGAACATCGAAAGCCTTGTGCAACTGGAGGTAGACAGGTCGCTGGGGGCCGAGGGCGAGTTTCGTGATCAACACGTACTGCGCGAGCGCCTCAAACACGCGATATCGATGCTACGCTCGTCGCGCTCTGCGGGCGGCGGCGGAGCATCTGCGCTTTCTGATCTGCCATGGTATCTGGTCGTCGGCATGTCAGCATCGGGCAAGACCTCGCTACTGACACGTTCAGGTCTGTCAGCGACCATTGCCGGAGCTCAGGCGAGCGGCATGGACAGCGGGACTCAGCACTGCGACTGGTATTTCAGTCCTGACGCAGTCTTGATTGATACTGCGGGCCGTTACTTGCGCGATGACCAGTCAGCCAGCGAGTTCGCCTCGTTCCTCAAGCTACTGCGCAAGCAACGCGCCAAACCCGCCGTCAACGGGTTGATTCTGGTGGTGAGCCTGCCAGAGATTGTCTCTGCCACTTTGGCCGAACGCGAAGCCCTGGCTGCCCGTCTGGTTTCTCGTATCGATGAATACAGCGAGTGCCTGGGCGTCAACCCTCCGCTTTATCTGATGCTCAGCAAGACGGATCTGCTGCCAGGCTTCAACCAGGCCTTCGACGGTATGGACACTGCACAACGCCAGCAGCCTCTGGGCATGACGTTCGCCTTGTCGGATGTGCGCGCCAAAGGCCTGCGAGCTGTCATGGAAACCAAATTTGCCCATTTGCTGGAGAGCGTGCGACATCACGTGGACACCCAGCTCATTATCGGGGGCAAAACCGCCAGCGCGGAGCTGCTGCAATTCCCCAATTACTTTGCCGAACTGTCGACCGTCATCTCTGGTTTTCTTGACCAGTTTGAACGCTCAGCGCAAGGGCATACGCCTCCCATCGTGCGAGGCGTCTATTTCACCAGCGCCCTGCAGACAGATGAGCAGTTGCCACCTGTCTATGAGGATGCTCTTGGAGATTACTACGCGCTTGAGCCCAAAGAGCATCCGATCCACAGCGATACACGTAGAAAGATAGGCGACAAGAGCTATTTCATTACTGAGACATTTCGTCAGGTGGTGTTCCCGGATCGCAACCTGAGCCTTTACTACTCACGCCTGGGCCGCACACGATCTTTGACCCCTGCATTGATCGCGATAGCGGCTTTGGCAGGTATAGGCTTGATAGCGTGGGAGGCGGTTTCTTATAACAAAAACCGTGAAATGCTGGCGGGCATCGCAAACGAATTGACACAGCTTGAGACTGCACCTGATCGCTCAGATCGGTTGCGCTCAGGGCAGGCGATGGAAACATTGCGTGTTTACCTTAGCGAGTTCGAAGGATACGGCAATCACGGCGTACCCTTCGCGTTGGGCGCAGGCCTGTACAGCGGCGATGATCTGCTGATCCCGCTGCGTGAGGCGTACCTGCAGCAGCTGCGTACCCAAGCGCTGGAGCCCATCGGCAAGTACCTGCAAGTGCAACTGCGCGAGCTGAACCAGTTTGCTCAGACAGTGGATCGAAGCCCACTGGCGCCGACCGATAAACGTCGCTCGACCAAGTCCCCGTTAAAAAAACCGGCAAAAACACCGAGCATCAGCGCGTTGAAAACGACTGTCAGCCTTCCGCGTAATAGCGCAGATCTGACCGGACAGCTACGCTCGGGCGTCAACGAAGCAGGTGAAGCCGGGCGTCGCAGAACGCTGGATGCTCTTCGCGATAACGCCAAATCCGAATCAACTACGGACCTTGCCGAAGACACCGCACTGACTGCCGGGTTGTCACTGTCGGAAGACAGTCTCAGCCGTCTGACAGAGCAACAAGTATCTTCAGTGATCAAGGCTTACAGCGCACTTAAACTGTATTTGATTCTGTCGCGCCCGGATGAACACCGCGATGCCGAATTCGTTGCCGATGAACTTCCTCAAGCCTGGGCACTTGCGGCGCAGGCCGAGGGCCAGGAAATCAGTCCAGCACTGATTGAAGCCAATACCGCCATGTACGTGCGCTACCTGCAACAAGGCACCGCGCCAGCGCTGCGACGTAATGAGCAACTGGTCACCGAAACACGGCAGAGCCTGCGTTCCTTCATGATTGCCAGCTCTCTGGTTGATCGTGAGTATCTGCGCCTTCAACTGGAGTCGAGCCGTCAGTTCCCGTCGCTTACGCTATCAGACATGGTGCCCGCGGCCGGACGTGATCAGTTATTTTCGGCGGAAGCAGTACCTGCCATTTACACCCGACAAGGTTGGGAAGAGTTTCTGCAGCCCGAACTGATCAAGTTGCTGTCAGGCAATCTGCGCAACGACAGTGACTGGGTACTCGATAGCGAAGGCAGCAATGGCATGGTTCAGAAAGCCAACTTCGTGCGTGAGCTGATGGCTCGCTACAAAGCCGACTACGCAGATGCCTGGTTCAGGATGCTCAGAGGCGTAGGTGTGCGTCATTTCACCGATATGGCCAATGCTACCGAGCGTTTGTCAGTGCTTAGCGACGTGCAGAACTCCCCCGTCAAGAGTCTGTTGCACGCCGTGAACCAGAACACGTCGTGGGACCTGCCAAAAGTCAACTCTGTGGCGTCTCCGAATAAAGCGGACGACGGGTTCTGGAGCGGCATCAAAGGCACCTTCAGTACCCAGAGCGAGCAAGCCGAAAGCCTGGTAGTGACATTGCCACGTGTTGACGATGGGAGTCTGGCAAAACGCTTCGAACCCGTCGCACGCCTGTTCGCAACGCAAAATGCGGAAGGCGCGGATAGCACGGTGATGGATCGATATCTGGCAGCCTTACGCAAGCTCAAAGTGCGTTTGACCAATATTCAGCGATCGCAGGATGTCGGCAAGAACAGCAAGCTATTGATCAGCGAAACACTGGAAGGACAGCCGTCTGAGGTTACACAGGTACGCAACTACATCGAGACCAGTGTCGATACAAGCGAAGGAGGCCTGTCGAACTCCTTGCAACGCCTGTTCAACTCGCCACTGCAGTATGCCTGGGAAACACTTCGCGACCCGGCTGGCCAACAGATCGCAAAAGCATGGTCGCAGGATGTCGCCCGCCCCTGGAAACAGGTCATGGCTTATCGGTATCCCATTGTGGCTGGCAGTGAAAACGAGGCATCAGTCAAGGATTTGCAGCGTTTCGTCGATCCTGAAACAGGTCTGCTGCCCGCGTTCAAACGCAACGAAATCGGCAACCTCGCCGGCGGCGAAGGATTGGGCATGGGTACAGGCGGCAACGCTGCGCCTCTGGTCAATACACGCATGATTGACAGCATCGACAAGGCCAGCTCAGTAGGACAAGTCATCGCGAGTCTGTCTGATCGGGAAAATGGCTTCGAAATCATGTTGGAGCCATCGGCTCGTTACACGGACATCATTTTCACGCTCGACGGGCAGGAACAGCATTATCGAAACGGTCGTACCAGTTGGAACCGGTTCTCCTGGCCGGGTACCTCCAACGCACCGGGGGCACGTCTGGATGTGGTGACTCTGGAAGGCCAACGCATCACTGTTTTCGACTACCCAGGCCGTTGGGGCCTGCTGAAGATGAACGACAGTGCTCGCGTCACCGATCTGGACACGGTTCAGCAACGTTTCAGCTGGCAGTCGGCCGCCGGGCCGGTAAGCCTGGTCGTTCGTAACTATGGCGGCGTCAAAATGACTGATCTGGCACAGGTCAAATCATTGAGCGTGCTTAACGACCCTGGGCAGAAAAACTGATTATGGCAAGCCATCGCAGAGGGGGCACAGGCTGATGATCGGATGTTTTGGCAAAGTGCCCGCGAGTGCCGACTTCGTCAGTTTGAACGGAGCCATGCCTGAGGTATGTGAGTTCGATCTGTGGCTACAAAACAGTCTGGGGCGCATGCAGACGCGTGAGGATTGGCGGGAATTGTTTGATGAGTTGCCCGTGTGCTTTTTCTCATACCGCAGCCGCAATGGACAGTGGCTACTGGGTGGATTCATAAGCTCGCGGGACGCCAGCGGCAGACGTTATCCATTTATGGTGTTTCAAAGCATAAAGGTGGATCCCAGCGACCCCTTCATCAATCCGCACACGTTGTGCGAGTTGTTCGCGGGGCAGATAAAACCGCTTCTCATGCAGGCCGCACAGGGAACGGACATAGAACAGATTTTTGCTCGACTCAGAACCATGCGTCTGTGGACCGCCAAGGACCTGGATCTCTATCGACGTGTGCATGACAAGTTTCTTATGGACTTTAACTTGCGTGATGTGTCGCGGCCACTGCGACACAGCTATCCGGAGTTCGGTACCCAGTCGGGGCTGGCCAGCCTTTACAAATTGCGCAAGGCCATGAGGAACAATGAGCCGCCCGCAATAAGCCTGCCTCTGCCAGCAGAGAGCGGCCTGAAGCGCCCCATGGCTGACTTGTGGTGCACATTGCTGTCACGTCTGCGCGGCAAAACAGGCATGCCGGATGTCAGCGTGCTGGTAGACAGCTTTATGCGCCCGGGGCTGCTGTGCTTTCCGTCGCGTGGAAACAGTGAAATGTATCGGATGTTGACCGGTATCGCTGCACCCGAGGACCGCTACAACCTGCTGGATCCTTTACCGGAGCCGGCGTCTGCCGCCTCGCTTGTGTTGCCTGCCGATCACCTTGCATTGAACGACTTTATTGAGCGCTTTATAGACGCTCGGGATGAACAGTATTGATGAACAGGCTCAAATATTACTTTCTCAAGTACCAGCCATATGTTCTGGGGATTGCGTTCTTCCTGGCCATCTTCCTGGTGTGGTCGATCGGTGTAGCGATGGGGTTTTCGTCCCTTCATAGCCTGCTAGCCGGGATAGGTGTGTTTCTGTTGCTATCGGCTGGTTATGTCCTTTTCATGGGACGAAGCCACGCACCGCGCCACGACCTTGAAGCGCTGCTACGTGATGACGCCGATCAGGCCGTGTTGAATTCCAGCCCGCAGGATCGCGAGGAAGTCAGCCTGCTACGCGAGCGCCTGCTGCAAAGCATCGAGCGCCTGCAGGGCAATTCAGGAAAGAACGCATCCAGTAAGGACGCACTCTATGCCCTGCCCTGGTACCTGGTAATCGGCCAGCCCGCGTCCGGCAAAAGCACCATGCTGTATCAGTCCGGATTGAATTTTCCCTATGCGGAGCGCGAAGGCGCACGCGTCGCAGGACTAGGCGGTACTCGCAACTGTGACTGGTTTTTCAGTTCTGAAGCAGTGTTACTGGACACTGCCGGCCGCTATATGGATAACCAGGAAGAGGCTGGCAAATGGCGTGCGTTTTTAAGTCTGCTTCGACAACACAGGCAACGGCGCCCGCTTAACGGCCTGATCGTCGCAGTGAGTGTAGAGGATGTTCTGAAGTCAACGCCCGACAGCCTCGAGCGTCTTGCCAAGCGCCTGCGCGAACGTATTCAGGAAGCGCATGATCTGCTTGAGCTGCGCCTGCCTATCTATCTGGTGTTCACCAAATGCGACCTGATACCAGGCTTCACTCACTTCTATCGCCAGCTCGATAACCAGACTCGTGGCGAAGTAATGGGCAAGACGTTTGCTCACGAAGGTTTCAGACAGTCCGATTGGGGCAAGCGCTTCACTGCGGCAATGGGCGAATTGGTAGACCATTGGCAGCAAATTGCCGATCAGCAATTGGTGCAACAGGACATTCAGCTGACCAGACAGGACCCGGCGGCGTATCGCTTCCCTCTGGAACTGACAGCGCTCAAACCATTGCTTGAGACTTTCGTTACCGACTTGCTCAGAGCGAACCCGTATCAGAGTGCCGAGCTGCTCCGCGGCTTCTATTTCACCAGTGCACTCGACGCTGATAAAGCTACGCAGGGATTGTATGCACAGCATGTCACCGAGCGCTTTGCGCTGGCTGACTCGTCAGCCGAACTGCCGGTTACCGGGCAGACGCAGCCGATGTTTATCAATAGCCTTTTTCAGAAGGTCATTATCCCTGATCAACATCTTGTGGCGCTGTACACCAGCAATCGCAGCGAAACCCGGCGCAAAGGTATATGGATCGGCACAGCCGCATTGGCAGGCCTGCTGCTTTGTGTAGGCTGGGGCGTTTCGTACAGCAATAACAAAGCAGCCATCCAGGCAATTTCCGGCGGGCTGGCCGCAGCACAGCAAAAAGACGAACACACCAGCGGCCAATACACCCAATGGCAGACTCTGGATCAACTGCGGCAGACTTCAGCAGATCTTTATACTCGTCACCACGGTGGCGGCGTACCGCTGAGCATGCGTCTGGGGCTGTACAAGGGTTATGACGTGGAGCCCTATGTACGTCAGCGCTATTTCGCACGTCTTGAAAGCGTAATGCTCAAACCGACTGCCGATAACCTGACTCGCTCGTTGTACCTGTTGAGCAGTATCAAGATATACCAGCGCAACGCGCCGACGCTTACAACCGTGACAGGAATCGACAGCGTCGAGCCGCGCGCGCTACCTGTGGATAACCGCGCGCAGTCAGTTGCGACCTTTGGCAAGACCACGCTGGACACCTACTTGATGCTGTCCAAGGCGCAACGTGAGCAAGCCGATCCTGCGGTATTAAAGGCTCGCATTCCTGATTATTGGTATCCGGCGATCTACAAGCAGGTTCAACGCGATACAAACGTGTCAGCTCAAGCTGCTGGCGAGGTCGATGACTATCAGTTTGCCGGGCGTCAGATAGCGTTTTATAGCGATCAGATCCGTGAACTTGACGTACCACGCATTCTCAACAATGCATTCTTGATCTCCAGCTCGCGCAATTACATAAATAGCCTGCTCTCACAGTCGTTACGCGCTATCGAAACCATCACGCTGGAGTCCGACACTCTGTTTGCGTTTGGCCGCGCGGACTTTCAAAGTCTTGAGCTTGCCGGGCAACGCCAGTTGAGCGCCATCGCCGGGAAACTGCTGAACACACCGAACGTGGGCAAGATCGTGATCACTGGCCACGCAGACCAGATTGGCGATGCGCAGAGCAATCTGCAGGTATCCAGACAGCGTGCGCAAACCATCAAAACCTACCTGGTAGGTAAAGGCTTGCCGAGCGAACTGGTCGACGCGGTCGGTGAAGGCAGCAATAAACCACTGGTGCATTGCGACATGCAGATGCCGCGCGCCGAGCTCATCCACTGCCTCGAGCCCAACAGACGAGTCGAAATCGAGGTGCGCGCTCTTAACTGAGCCGCACCCGAGATAAAACGATCGCCATGTGTGTGCCTGCTTCGGCATGCATGGCTTTAGAACGGCCCAGCCATTATGCGGCAGGGTCAAACACAGGGCGATCCAACTTGTGGATCAATGAAAGCCCTTTTAAGGAGAAATGAAAAATGGCATTTGACGCATTCCTCAAAATTGACGGCATCCCGGGTGAAAGTCTGGACGACAAGTTCAAGGACTGGATCGAAATCCTGAGCTACACGCACGGCGCTACACAGGCGACTTCGGCAACTGCCAGTTCGTCTGGAGGCGCATCTTCCGAGCGCGTTAACCTGAGCGACTTCACGGTTATCAAGTATGTCGACAAGGCTTCTCCCAAAGCCTTCGAGTCATGCTGCAAAGGCCAGCACATCAAGGAAGTTGTCCTAAACCTTAACCGTGCCGGCGGCGACAAGCTGACCTACATGACCATCACGCTGGAAGAAGTGGTCATCTCTTCTGTCACCTTCCTGGGCAACATGCCTGTGGCTGGCGAAACCAAGGCGGAGAGCGATCTGCCATTGGAAGAGATCAAGTTCAACTTCTCCCGCATCAAGATCGCCTACACCCAGCAGAAGCGTTCCGATGGCGCAGGCGGCGGTAAAGTTGCAGGCGGCTGGGACCGCTCGCTGAACAAGGTCTACTCCTGAGTAGGGCCTAGGGCGACTGAAGTTGTTCGGCCGCTCAATCGAGGGTCCCGCGCCTGCAAGGGCGCGGTGGCCTTCTCTTTTCACCTTTGAATGCAGAGCCGTCCATGTCTGACATCCTCGAAGACCTTTCGCTGGCCACATTGCGTACACCCATTCAGGGTGGCGCGGGCGAAGACCTGAGTTTTTCCAGCCTGTTCGATCAGATCAAGGAGGCACGCCGTGCCGATGTCGACTATCTGACTCAGGGCGACTGGCAAACCGATCTGAAACAGGCCGACTGGGAACAGGTTGTGCAACTGGCCAGCGCCGGGATTGCAGAACAGAGCAAAGACTTGATGCTGGTCGCATGGCTAGGTGAAGGTCTGGCGCACAAATATCATTTCCGCGGTATCCGTTTCGCGCTGGCAGTGGCTCAAGCCATGCTGGAAGATTTCTGGGACACCCTGTTCCCTTCTCTGGAAGACGGCACCGAAGAGCGTTCTGCTCGCTTGGGGTGGTTGAATACAACCTTGGCCGAAGTGGTACGTACGTTACCGATTACCCAAGGACAGGGCTACAGCCTGTTCAAATATGATGAATCTCGACAAGTTGAAAACCTGGCTCGACAGAACTCGTCGGCAATGAACCAGGCTCTCGAAGAAGGCAAGATCAACGCTGAATTGTTCCAGCGCTCGGTAGTACTCACCGACACAGATCACCTGAACCGTAAATACGCGGAGATGAGCGAATGCCTGGTTGCATGCAAACAGCTGCAATCAACTATCGATAGCGTCTTCGAACGCGATATACCCAGCTTTCTCGCCCTCAACGATGTACTCACTCACGCTCGACAACTTGTGGAGCGGCTGCTCAAGGAGCGCGGTGTCGAACTCGTGGCACCGGCAAGCCAGTCAAAAGAAGACGTTGCAGACGAGCCCGTCAAAGAACGACCAGCGGCACGCGACGACATTCCTGCAGCCAACGCCCCTATGCGCACCGTGCCACTGACCCGTGACGAAGCGTTTGCCTTGTTGCAAGGCGTCGCACAGTTCTTCAAACAGACAGAACCCCACAGCCCGGTGCCCTACCTGGTAGAGCGCGCAATCAAATGGGGAAATATGCCGCTGGAAAGCTGGCTGAGCGATGTGATCAAGGATGGTAGCGTCGTCGATGGAATCCGGGATGTTCTGGGCACCCTGCAACAGCGCGACTAAAAGGCTGTGATAGCCACCAAAAGGAGTTTCAACATGCGTCCGATCATTTTGCTGAACGACCCGACCGACAAGGCCGGTGTCGTTGTCGAAGGATCTCCGACCACTCTGGTCAATGGTCGACTGGTGGCCAGAGTCGGCGATAAAGTCATGTGCCCGCATGGGGTCTGTGCAATCGCGACAGGTGACACGTCAACGTTGGTAGATGGCCGGCCGGTTGCCCGCCATGGCGACAAGACTGCGTGTGGCTCCAGTCTGATCGCCACCAACAGTGACTGTGGCATATTTTAAGGACGACAGCATGTTGAAGCCCTATGGCCAAGGTCATCGCTCTTTATGGGATGTCATTGGCGAGCGACGCGAACAGGAACAACGTCAGGCAACTCCGGCACGTTCGCCAGCAGACTATGACCTCACACGCGTCAAAATAGACAACGCCTGGCTGTGGCTGCCGAACCTCGAACCTGCTCAAGCTGCGTCAGGGACATGGCTTGGAGCCGTTAACGGAGATTTTGAACACGACCCCAGATTGGTCAGTCCATCGGGACACCGTTATAACCTGCGTCGCATTCGTCTGCCCCAGCACAAACCGGAAATCGATACGTTGCCACGTACGCTTCAACTGCTTGAGGCCATGCTCGCACAATGGGCTGATTTCGCAGCCAGCGTCGATTGGGAAAACACGAAGGTAGTACTCTTTGCGCCGTCGGGCATCGCCCCATCAGCATGGGAGAACCATGCGTTGCCGATCTGGCCGTTTGATTACCTACCCGGCGAGGGTTTCGACACCCCTTCGCTGAACTTTGATGAATGGTTGCCCTGGGCGCTTCAAAACGATACAGAAGCGTCTAGCCTGCTGTGCGTCAGCATAGACACCTGGGCGACAAAAGACCGGGCTGGCGCTCTGTCCAACGACGCCATGGTCGGTGAAAGCATCTCGATCGTACACTTGCAGCGCGTAGACCATGCCAACCCCGACGAGGAAAATACCTGGCAACTCTATCCAGCCATGACCCGCGAACACTCTCCGCGTGCATCGCAGCCAAGGCAAAGCAGCGCCGATCTGCAAGAGCTGGCAGAGGCCCTTTGCGAGCAGAGGGGTATTCAACCGAACGACATCCAGGCACTCGTCATCGACGGTCATCTTCATGACAGACGTCTAGAGCAGCTCTCTCATTACGCAAGTACCCAACTGCCGAATCTGGTGGTATCGGAGCATGTCGCTGGGCAGGCATTGCTGGCAGGCGAGCGAGGAAGGAGCGCGACTCAGCTGACGTCGCTGGCACTTGCTTTTCACGTAGGCAGGGCGAGGCAGGGATCGGTGCTGATATTTGACAGACACGCCTCCACTCAGACTCAAGCCTGGTTGCTGAGTACCGGCAAGACGATAGCGCAAGCTGGCGATGAGGTAGCCGAGCACCGCGGGCTTGAACACGACGGACAGAGCAAAGACTCATGAAGGAGAATTTTGATTTCAATCCAAAATCCTGCTCGATCAATGATCTGAATCCGGGTTGTGTCGAAATGTGGACACTTGGCCAGCAAGTGGCTGTCAGGCGCTTGTGCGTGAAAACCCGCGCTGAATACAAGCAACCGGCCAGGTATGAACTGCTCAAGGACTTCAGTACGCGGGCTGCGCGGATCGCAGGCAATTACGCACGTATTTACCTGGAGCAAGAGCACAACGGCCAGCCCGAACAAAAAGGACGGTTTTACTGGACAGGGCTAGCGGCGTTTGCAAGCAAACAGGTCATGTGTGCACTGGATTACTCCAGCAACACAAAGATGCGCTATTTGCCGCCCGCCGTACCGCCCTTGGAGATTACCAAGATATTTTTGGGCAAGGGAAACTTCTGGTTATTCCAAGACATCTTCGTCTGGCACTGGTTTTATATTAATTACCCACAGCAGTTCGATGAGTGCATAAAGACTCGGGACTTCAGTACGTATGACCCACGATTCAAGCAAAGCTTTGCGCAACTGCCATGGATTGATGATGCACTGCCCAAAATAAACAACCTGAAGGTGACTGATTATCTGGTAAGCGGCTTTGAACTGATATCAGTGGTTGAAAAGACACCTAAAGGTGCGAAGCGAGACCAGCCCAAGCTTGACTCTTTGATGGCAATTGCTAATCACGAGCAGCTCATGATACTGCAGCCGCTCATCTACAATACTACGTTATTCAGGCGCTTATTAGATAGCCAAGCACTAGCCGAGGGTCACCTGGGCGTTCCTCGTCGCCTGGCGTCACTCAGTACTCATTGCGAAACGGGCGATCCTGAACTCGATGCCGTAATGACAGAAGGTCAACTTTATAACCCAGGAGACAGGATGACTTTCATCACAAAAATCGCCACGGCATACCACCGGAAGATGAAAGAAAATCCCATTGAAATGGAGCAGGCAATCAGCACGATCGCAACGTGGAGTGAACGGCTATGACTAGATATTTGGTCATGGTATTCATTTTACTAACAGGCTGTGGGGCATCAGACATGAATGGAAAAAAACCTGAAATCGAGCTGAGGCTGGGTGATGCCATAAGCTCGACGATAACGTCAACCACTGTCAAGCTGAACAAAGATTGTGGTTCGACTTTCTGTAATTACGATTTCGTTACTTCCAGCACCTCCAAAAACCTGATCAGCGTCAAGATCAAGTCGAAAGAGCGTACATTAGAGATAACTAATGTCCACAGCGTAACTATAGTGACCACGCCAACCGGCACGATAACGGACGTGGACGTCTACACCATTGGGGTGCCTAGTAACGCACTGCACGAGGACGCAATGGTGTACTTCTATCAGCAAGTTCAGAATCTGAACGCTACGGGATGGCAGCGTTATATCTTCCCAGATGAAGCAAGAATACCCGGCTCAGAGGCCAGTAAATTTCCCGGATTGAATGACGTGCTAGGCAACAATGTTAGCACCGGCCCCTGGATGGACCCTAGCCTCAGGCTCACGAAGCAGATCTGGCTCTCGATGCGTATATTCAACACGTGGATGTTTTACAATGGCAATGAATATCTTGGCCTCAGGGTACAACGCGAAAACAGCAAAGAAGATCCGCAAAACCGCGGTTCATACTTATTCACATGGACGTTCAAATCAGAAAGTAAGTTCTACGCCGACTTTGTAGAGGCCGAAGACCGTAAACGCTGGAAGGAGCTGCTGCCTGCTGAATTAACCCGAATGGGGAAAGAGCGCCAAAAGACAGAGGTGCAGCTGAAAAAAATGGGCATCAAGATCGATGAAAACTATAAAGATGCCAAACCTCCCGTAGAAGCGGGTTAAACCGAAGATACGTCGCAAACCGATTCAAGCAGTAAAGGAGCTACACCATGGATCTGACATTCGGTACCGCCCTCAGCCAGAGCGGACGTTTACTGCAACTCACCACGCCACTAGGCGAGCATCAGCTCCAGGCCCTGCGCGTACACGGGGTCGAGCGCATTGGTCGCGTGCCCCGCTACACCCTCGACGTGGTGGTGCAGGACACCGAATACGATCCTGAAAAACTCATCGGCCAACCCGTCAGCCTGGCCATCCTCTGCGATGACGGTTCTCCCGCCGAGCGTCATGGCCTGGTCGAGAGCGTGCGCTATCTGGGCAATGACGGTGGTCTGCACGACTGGCAACTGGTCTTCGCGCCCTGGTTCAGCTTGCTTGAATACCGCCTCGACTGCCGTATCTGGCAGGACAAGAATCTGCCGGCAATTCTGGAAGCCGTTTTCTCGATGTACGAGCAGGCCAAGGGCAACTACCGCCTGGACCTGCGTCGTGAATATGCACCGCTTTCCTACGTTACCCAGTTCAATGAAAGTGACGCCAACTTCGTGCAGCGCTGGTGCGAACAGGAAGGTCTTTTCTGGTACGTCGAACATACCGCTGACAAGCACTGCATCGTCTTTACCGATACCGTCGATACCCTCCCCGCGTTGGCGCCGCAGAGCATTCGCTTTCACACCCAGAACGCCACCGAGAAACAGGACGGCATTACCCAGTGGAGCAGCGGCTCGCAGTTGCTCAGCGGCAAGCTGCATTGGCGCAGTGTCGATTACCTGGCCCACGGCCAGCCACGCGAAACCGTGATGCCTGCCTTGCAGGCCGCTTCGGCCCCGCAGGCGCTGGAGCGGTACGAGTATCAGGGCCAGTACGGCTGGCAGAAGCAGGACCGCGGCGAATGGTTGAGCCGGGTACAGATCGAACAGCGTGAATCCCAAGCGCGTCGCGTTCAGGGTCAAAGCGGCGTACGGCAGATGGAAGCCGGACGCTGGTTTGAGCTGACCCAGCATCCGCTGTACGAACGCAAGGCAGCCGAAGAGCGTCAGTTCCTGCTGATCGAAGTCGAGATCTTCGCCGAAAGCAACCTGCCGCTGGCCAAGGAACGTCGCGAAGTGCCGGGCAGTCTGGCGGCGTTGTTCAGATCGGTGCGCCCTGAGCCTTCAGCGCTGACCGGTGTGGCAGATACGCTGGGCGTGGGCAGCCACGGCTTCTTCCTCAATCGCTTCGAAGGCCAGTTGCACAGTGTGCCGTTTCGCAGCCCGGCCGAGCATTTCAAGCCGAATAATCCCGGCCCGCAGACCGCCGTGGTCGTAACACCCAGTGGCCATGAAGTGTTCACCGACACCCTGAACCGGGTGTGCGTACGCTTTCACTGGGACCGGCTTTCCCAAGACGGCGAGCTGGGTTCCTGCTGGCTGCGCATGATGCAACCGAGCAGCGGCCCGGACTGGGGAAGCGTGCATGTGCCGCGTGCCGGTGAAGAGGTGGTCATCACCTTCCTGGATAACGACATTGATCGGCCACTGGTCATGGGCCAGGTCTACGGCGGTCACAAACCCGCCTGGCACTCCAGCGGTCTGATGGCAGGCTACAAAAGCAAGGAAGTCGGCGGCGGTGGTTTCAACCAGTGGGTGATGGACGACTCGACCGGCCAGGTCCGCACCCAGATCCACAGCAGCCACGGGCATACCCAGCTCAACCTCGGTTACCTGATCGACCAGCGCGGCAACAACCGCGGCGGTCTGCGTGGTACGGGTTTCGAGTTACGCACCGATGCCTACGGCGCACTGCGCGCCCAGCAGGGTTTATACCTCAGCACCTGGAAACGCAGCGGAGCCCAGGGCGCACAGATCGATGCCAGCGAAGCGCAGCAACAACTGAAAAACAGCGAGCAACGCGTCAAGACCTTGTCCGATACGGCGCAACAGCACAATGCCCTGTCCATGCAGGAAGGCCTGGACAGCCTCACCCAGCTCAACAGCGACGCCGATGTAACCTACGGCAGCGACGACGGCACCCCGAGCCAGGGCCCCGGCGAGCAGCAACGCAACGGCGGTGACACCGCCTGGGCAATACGCAGCGGCGGACGAGGTAAAACGCCGGGTTACCAGCAACCTCTGCTGATCGCCTCCTCCCCTGCCGATATCGCCACTGCGACTCCGAAAAGCACCCACCTGCACAGCGGCAAGCACCTGACGTTAAGCACCGGCGAAGACGTCAGCATCGCCAGCGGCAAATCCCTGCTGGCCAGCGTTGCGCAAAGCATCAGCCTGTTCGCGCAGAATGCTGGAGCCAAACTGTTCGTGGCCAAAGGCAAGATCGAGTTGCAGGCGCAAAGTGATGCGATGGAGCTAACCGCGCAGCAGGGGATGAAGATCACCTCTCTTGCACAGTTAGTGGAAATGTCTGCACAGAAGGAAATTTTGCTCACCAGTGGCGGCGCTTATATCAGGATCATACGCGGCAATATCGAGGTGCATGCGCCAGGCACAATAGACATCAAAGGTGCCAAAAAGACCCTCAGCGGTCCCGCAAGCATGGACTATGCAAATAAGGAGCTTCCTATCGCAGTACCCGCAGGGCTCTATGACGAGCAAAACCGCCTCATGACCACGCACGGTGTACCGCTTGAGGATGTCGCGGTCGAGGTTGATATTCCTGACGAAGGCAAGAAAATATTTTTTACCGACCAAGACGGTAATATTCCTCGGATTTTTAGCGACAAGCCTGGTAATGGCAAGGTTACGCTTGTGCCTGACGAGTTGATCGTGCCGCCGGGATCGGACGAATATTCTCCGAGTAAAAAATCATGAAGAATGAATTTAAATTTAACACTCAGGCTTGCTCAATCAACGATCTGAACCCAAAGTGTAGGCAATTATGGTCTATCGGTCAGCAAGTTGCCGTAAGGCGGTTGAGCGTACAGACACGCGCTGCTTACCAGCAAGCAGGTCATGTGTGCGCTGGACTACACAACCCACACTAAGATGAGAGCGGTTCCGTTAATGGACTTATCGCTGGACTTGTCCAAACAGTTTTTAGGCATGGGGAATTTTTGGCTTTTCCAAGATATTTTTGTTTGGCATTGGTTTTATATAAACCACCCCGAGCAGTTCTTTGAGTGCATAGACAGCCGAAGCATTGGAGACTGTGAAGATAGCTTCCAAGCAAGCTTTAGAAAACTTCCTTGGTTTAGTGTTGCCGTACCGAAAATCAACAATCTCAAAGTCACTCCCTACCTAAAACACGGCTTTGAACTCATAAAGAAAACTGAAAGCATGACGACAGTATCAGACCGTCGGGCATTTCAGTATCAATCTTTAATAGCTATCGCCAACCACGAGCAAGTCAAGACTTTACAACCACTTATATATGAAGATTTTATTTTTAGAAGATTACTGGACGTTCAGGCTCTGATCGAAGGCAACTGGGGGGTGCCACGTCGCCTGGCCGCATTAAGTACTGCATGTGAGACAAATACCAAAGCGCTAGACACCGTCATGACCAAGGGCGAGCTTTATGACAAAGTTGACCGAATGGTCTTCATTACTGAAATTGCCAATAAATATCACGAAAAAATGTATTCTGCAGCCTCTCATATGAACTCGGCGATCAGTACTATTTCCACCTGGAGCGAGCGAACATGAGATTTATTTTATTCCTGACCTTTCTTTTACTCTCTGGATGCTTGGATAACATGCCAAAAAACAGCGCTGTGCAATTGTGGCTTGGAGATACTATCGAGACCACCCGGAAAAATCTAGGATCAGATCTTTCCAGTGACTGTGACTCTGAGCTGTGCTGGTATCGGTATCGACAACCCGTGCGTAGCGGAAATTTTCTGACCATGACGTTAGGTGGCGAAAAATCCAGATTTGAAATCCAGCGAGTCTTTGCTTTTTCAGTACCGATCTATACTCAAGACGACAACAAAATCGATCTGATCAGTCTGAACCCCCTCGAAGTACCCGAGGACTCATTACACACCGAAGCGGAATCAAAATTTTATGAGCTATTGACGTCACTCCAACATGCGGGTTGGAAACGGTATATACGCCTCGGTGAACCACGAATTTCCGGAACGGAATTAAGCAAGCTTGGCACGGTGAATGAAGTGCTCGGCAAGCCTGTTATGACAGGGCCCTGGAGCGATCCTTCAATACGCTTACCGGAAGAGCTATGGCGGTCAATGCCCATCTTTAGCGATTGGTCATTTTACCGTGACAATGAATATCTTACAGTAAGTATTCAACGGGAAGACAGTGAAAAAGAACCCTCTAAAACCGGAACCTATCTTTTTACGCTCACTTTCAAATCCGAAAAAAGATTTTTTTCAGAGTATTTTGATTCATCTGATCGCGATCGCATGAAAGAGCTGTTGCCCGACCTACTGAAAAAGCTGGCATCGCAACGTGCGACCGCGGAAAGCCAATTGAAGAAACTGGGAGTCGCCATTGACGAGCGTTACCAGAATCCAACGATCAGCATCCTGGAAGCACAGCATTGAACCTGATGCGCTTGGCAAGATGGTTGATGCACGTCCGGTCATGGGGACGGGTCAGCCGCGACAACCGATAATCTGGCAGCAACCTGACCAGAAAAACGAGCGACTCCAGTCAATGGCTGCCTATCAGACTGACCAGATGAAGAATTGTGGCGATTTAGCGCCCAGGTTACGCGGTTGCGTAGTACACCACCCGAAAACTCCATACACTCAGCAACCTGATCATAAAAACGCCAGAACACAGGGTTTCCCGGAAGAAAGACGTCACCCCAATGGAACATCAGGAGCAGCACCATGAGCACAGCAGATCAGACGCGCAGCACTGGCACGTACAGCGCCAAGTGGCAGGAGCGCTTCAATTTCTTCGAGACGTATGGTGCGCCGAACGACCCGCGGTTCAAGGCTGGCCTCAAATCACTTCCTGGCTTCAGGAAGAAAATGCGGATCAATTTCAACGTCATCGCGTATTTCTTTGGCCCCATTTATTTCTTCGTGCTGGGCCTGTGGAAAAAAGGCATTGCGTTGATTGGCATAATGCTCGCGACCAACGCCTTGATCCTTCTGGTATGTACGCTTTTGGGAACCGAGGTTCCTTACGCGCTGGGGGGAGGTTTGAATGTGGCCTTCTCGCTGATGTATGCCTTGACCGTCAATTATTCGTACTACCTCAAAGAAGTAAAAGGCGAGCAAGGCTGGAACCCGTTCAAAGGCATGCGTCTTTAACCCGAAAAGATAACCGATGACACCGTCCTCTTGCCGAGCATGAGGGTTCGCGGCTCATCGACCCATGCCATGTTCAGCCAGCGTTATATTTGAATCAGTCATTCAGGTAATTGCCACATGGATGCGAAGCCAGGACTCCAATGACAGCGCCCTCCTCCCCCGCAGCCTTGCTGCCACTGAAAATTATTGCGACTGGCGTAGCGGTGCCCGCAAATCGAGTGGACTCGTCTGCGCTGGACACGTTATTGAACAAGCCTGCGGGTTATGTCGAAAAGCGCTCCGGCGTACATTGTCGTTTTCACGCAACACTCGATGCCAGCCAGGCCGAACTTGCAGCACAAGCACTTCAGGATGCCTTGAGAAGAGAGCAGATCCCGGCGAGTTCGATCGATCTGTTGATCTCGGCCTCGGCAGTGCCCATGCAGGCCTTACCCTGCACGGCAGCATTGATTCTCAAAGCGGCACACCTGCCGTCGGGTACCCCCGGCTTTGATATCAACAGCAGTTGCGTCGGCTTCATTACAGCGCTACAGGTCGCTGCCGGCTTGCTCAATGCCGGGATCTACAAGCGCATTGCGATCGTCTCGGCAGATCTGGTTTCGCGCGGTATCGACTGGGATGACGAAGAAAGCTCGCTGATCCTTGGCGACGGAGCAGCCTGTGCCATTGTCGAACGCGGTGACGGCAGCAGCGGCATTCTGAGCAGCCTGTCCGAGACTTATCCACAGGGCAGTGACCTGTGCGAGATTCAAGCAGGCGGCACACGCCGCAATCCGCGTGCAGGCATGACTGACAGCGACTTTCTGTTCCATATGAAGGGCAAACAGCTGTTTCGTCAGGCTGCCGCATTGATCGAGGGCTACCTGGCACGCCTGTTGGAACGGAGCGGGTTGACGCTTGCCGAGATCGCCACCGTGGTCCCCCATCAGGCCAGCCATCTTTCGCTTGAGCACATGCGGAAAAGGCTTGGAGTACGGCCTGAGGTACTGGTGGATATTTATCGCTATCACGGTAACCAGGTCTCGGCATCAATTCCGACGGCGCTGCACGCTGCGTTTACCACCGGTCGCTTTACACCCGGCAAACCCGTGATGCTGATCGGTACCGCTGCCGGTTTGACACTGGCGGGCATGGTGCTGCTGCCATGAAGGTTCTGCTGACCGGCGCCACCAGTGGCCTCGGACGCAATGCGGCAGAGTGGCTATTGAACGCAGGCCATAGGGTACATGCCACCGGACGTGACTCGGCAGTGGGGAATCTGCTGCAAGAACAAGGAGCGGCGTTCACCGCCCTGGATCTGACCCGGGCTACAGCACAGCAATGCGAGCAATTGATGCTTGGCAGTGACGTGGTCTGGCACTGCGCGGCAAAGTCTTCTCCCTGGGGTAACGAGGCCGAGTTTCATGAGGCCAATGTAGTCGTCACAGAAAAGCTGGCCGAGGCAGCGGGCCGTTGCGGCGTTTCGCGCTTCGTGCACATATCCACGCCTGCGATCTATTTCGACTTTCAAGACCATGAGTGTATTGACGAGCAATACCGTGCCCAACGATTCGCCAATCACTACGCCAGCAGCAAGTATCAGGCAGAGCAATCCATACAGGCGCTGGTACCGCTTTATCCACAGACCACGTTTATTATCCTGCGGCCCCGTGGCTTGTTCGGCCCCCATGACCGGGTGATTCTGCCCCGGATCCTGGGCCAGATAGAACGCGATCATGGTGTTTTGCGTTTGCCGGGTGGTGGCCAGGCAGTGCTGGACCTGACGTTTTTACTGAACGTTGTGCACGCCATGGACCTGGCGAGCCATAACAACTCTTTGTCTTCCGGCGCCGCCTACAACATCACCAACCATCAGCCCATGCGACTGGTGGATACCTTGCAGTTGTTGCTGCACGAACAACTCGGCATTCGTTATCGTGTCCAGCGTGTGCCTTACCGATTGCTGCACTCGCTGGCGACGGCACTCGAGCTTCTGGCCTGTATAACGCGCAAGGAGCCCGTGCTGACCCGATACAGTGTGGCGGCGGTGAACTTCGATATGACCCTGAGCCAGACGCGATCCATTGAAGAGCTGGGCTACCGGCCGCTGTACTCGATGGAAGAAGGCGTTCAGCTCACGGGAGAGTGGCTTAAGTCTCATGCGGTGAAGCACCATGGCTAGCATTACCACCTTTGAAGTGGGTTACTGCACGCATATCGGTTGTATGGCGTTGCAAGGCGCCGGCCTGCGGGTCTGCAAATTCCCATCCAGG
>LIDZ01013079.1_pt7 | contig 29182 bp, 30 predicted proteins | sample 644651 | NCBI WGS metagenome assembly LIDZ01 (sample SAMN03856242, study PRJNA289617) | food metagenome | isolation source: wine grapes on drying loft during traditional withering process | host: Vitis vinifera cv. Corvina | place: Italy: Gargagnago di S. Ambrogio di Valpolicella | collected 2014-01 | reverse complement strand
TGGCGGCGTTCGCGACTATAGCAGCAATCATTAAGTGCTTCAAATCCATAAAAAATTGTTATGATTTGCGCCATGACAAATCTCACCCCCCCAACCCCCGGCGTCCGGCTGGTAGAGGTTGCGCCGGAATTTGCCGGTCAACGCATCGATAACTTTCTGATCACGTACCTCAAGGGCGTTCCCAAGACCTTGATTTACCGCATTTTGCGCAAAGGCGAAGTGCGTGTGAACAAAGGTCGGATCAAGCCCGAGTACAAGCTTCAGGCCGGCGATGTTGTGCGCGTGCCGCCCGTTCGCGTGCCTGAGCGCGACGAGCCTGTGCCGGTTGCCCAAGGTCTGCTGCAGCGCCTCGAGGCCGCCATTGTCCACGAAGACAAAGGCCTGATCGTCCTCAACAAGCCTGCGGGCATCGCGGTTCACGGCGGCAGCGGCTTGAGTTTTGGCGTTATCGAAGCCTTCCGTCAGCTGCGGCCCGATGCCAAGGAGCTGGAGCTGGTCCACCGTCTGGACCGTGACACCTCCGGGCTGCTGATGATCGCCAAGAAACGCAGCATGTTGCGTCACCTCCATGAGCAGTTGCGCGGCGACGGCGTGGACAAGCGCTACATGGCGCTGGTCCGCGGAAACTGGCCGACCGCGCAGAAGCAGGTCCGTGCGCCGTTGCTCAAGAGCAACCTTCGCTCTGGCGAGCGCATGGTCGAGGTCAATGATGAAGGCAAGGAGGCGCTGACCCTGTTCAAGGTGCTGCGTCGCTTCGGAGACTTCGCCACCATGGTCGAAGCCCGGCCCATCACTGGCCGTACCCACCAGATTCGCGTTCACGCTTTGCATGCAGGCCACTGTATTGCCGGTGACCCCAAATACGGTGACGAGGATTTCAGTCGCGAAATCCGTGACCTCGGCGGCAAGCGCCTGTTTCTGCATGCGTATGCCCTGACGGTGCCGCTGCCCGATGGCGGCGAGCTGAAGCTCGAAGCGCCCGTCGACGAGATGTGGGCCAAGACCGTGGAGCGACTGCTGCTTGCGCCCTGATTACGAACTGCTGATCTTCGACTGGGACGGCACACTGTCCGATTCCGTCGGTCGTATCGTCGATTCGATGCAGGCCGCCGCGCGCCTTGCCGGTCGTCCGGTGCGTGATGATGACGCAATCAAGGGCATCATCGGACTGGGTTTGCCGGAGGCGATACGCACGCTGTACCCGGACATCACCGACAGCGACCTGATCGTTTTCCGCCAGCACTACGCTGACGGTTACATGGCCATGGACGTTGAGCCTTCGAAGCTGTTCGACGGGGTGCGTGAGTCGCTGGAGGTGTTTCGTGCCGAGGGCTATCGCCTCGCGGTCGCCACAGGCAAGGCCCGGCGTGGTCTGGATCGGGTCCTCAAGGCCCACGGCTGGCTCGACTTCTTCGACGCCACGCGCGCAGCGGACGAAACGGCCAGCAAGCCCGATCCGCTGATGCTCAATGAAATCCTGCAGCATTGCGGCGTCAGGCCCGAAAGGGCGCTGATGGTTGGCGATGCTTCGTTCGATCTGCTCATGGCGCGCAACGCCGGGATGGATTCGGTGGCGGTCGGGTACGGCGCGCAAGCGCTTGGCTCGCTGCTTCAATACCGGCCGCGTCTGGCGATCGAACACTTTTCCGAATTGCGCACCTGGTTGGGTGCGCGGACTGCTGAAACTTCGTTGTTGGGGTAACTGATCTATGTCGGACGAATGGAAATCTCCGTCTTCGCCAGAGCGCGACGACGCAGGGGATGCAAAGAGCTGGAAACTGCTGGAAAAGACCCTGCTCGCCAGCGTGCAGGAGCAGCGTCGGTCGCGGCGCTGGGGGATCTTCTTCAAATCCCTGACCTTTCTTTATCTGTTCGGCGCGCTGGCGTTGTTCTCGCCGCTGATGGATTTCGGCAAGGGCGCTTCACGCAGCACCAGCCACACCGCGCTGATTGAAGTGAAGGGCATGATCGCCGACACCGAGGCCGCCAGTGCCGACAATATCGTTGGCAGCCTGCGGGCCGCGTTCGAAGACGAAAAAACCAAGGGCGTGATTCTGCGCATCAACAGCCCGGGCGGCAGTCCGGTGCAGTCCGGCTACATCTACGATGAAATTCGTCGTCTTCGTGCGCAGAAGCCGAACATCAAGGTATACGCGGTGATCACTGATCTCGGCGCGTCTGGTGCGTATTACATCGCCAGCGCCGCCGACCAGATCTACGCGGACAAGGCCAGTCTGGTGGGCTCGATCGGTGTCACGGCGGCCGGTTTCGGTTTTGTCGGCACGATGGAGAAGCTGGGTGTTGACCGTCGTACCTACACCTCGGGCGAGCACAAGGCCTTCCTTGACCCGTTCCAGCCGCCGAAGCCTGACGAGACCGCTTTCTGGCAGGGTGTCCTGGACACCACCCACAACCAGTTCATCGCCAGCGTAAAAGCGGGCCGCGGTGATCGCCTGAAAGATAAGGACCATCCGGAGCTGTTCTCGGGCCTGGTCTGGACCGGTGAGCAGGCAGTCGGCCTGGGGCTGGTCGATGGTCTTGGCAGTGCCAGCTATGTGGCGCGCGACATCATTGGCGAGAAAGAGATGGTCGATTACACGGTTAAAGAGTCGCCATTCGATCGCTTCTCGAAAAAGATGGGCGCCAGCGTCGCTGAGCAGATCGCGATGTGGGCAGGCTTCAAAGGGCCGTCCCTGCGCTGATCGCTACAGTGTTGATGTGATGAAAAGCCCGGCCATTGGTCGGGCTTTTCGCATCTATTTTTTATCGAGGTCAGGGCAGCTCGATGCCTTCGTTCATCAGCATGTCCACCAGGCGTATTAAAGGAAGGCCTATCAGACTGGTCGCATCCGGGCCTTCGGTGCTGCGGAACAGGCTGACGCCCAGTCCCTCGGCCTTAAAGCTGCCTGCGCAATCGTATGGCTGCTCGGCGTGGAGGTAGCGGCTGATGCGGGCGTCGTCCAGCTGGCGCATGTGCACGGTGAAAGGCACGCAATCAACCTGGCACTCACCCGTACGGCTGTTGAAGAGCGCAAGGCCGGTGAGGAAGCTGACGCTGTTGCCGCTGCTCGCCTTCAGCTGTGCCAGCGCGCGGTCGAACGTGTGCGGCTTGCCGAGGATCTGCTCGCCAAGCACGGCCACCTGGTCTGAACCGATAATCAGGTGGTCGGGGAATTGTTCAGCGAGTGCCATGGCTTTCTCGCGTGCCAGGCGAATCACGAGGTCGATTGCCGGCTCGTCTGGCCGACGGTTTTCATCGATGTCGGGCGACGCGCAGACGAATGGCAACCGCAGGCGATTCAGCAATTCGCGGCGGTAGGGCGAGCTGGAAGCAAGGAGTAGAGGCAGCATGGGTGTCTCCGTAACATGAAAGTCGAGTGTAATCAGCGGCTCAGGTTGCGAACAGGCCTGAATTTCCTTTGACAGTCGCAAGGGTCGTCCCTAGAATGCTGCGCCTATGTTGAATGACCCGATTCCACCTCACGTTGACCCGCGCAAATTAGCTGATCGTGGCACTACTCTTCAGGGAGAGATGCTGCTGGCTGATTTGGAGAGACTCTGCGACCCGCTTGCTGACAATCTCGGTACGGTGCAGGCGAAATTCGTTTTTGAGCGTGACGAGCAGCGCGCTGTGGTTATCCACAGTGCAATTGACGTCGAAGTCAAAATGGTTTGCCAGCGTTGTCTTGAGCTGGTCACCTTTCCAATCCACAGCGAATGCAGTTATGCGGTGGTGAAGGAGGGTGCAAACACCCAGTCGTTGCCGAAAGGCTATGACGTGCTGGAACTCGGCGAAGATCCCATGGATCTGCTGGCTTTGATCGAGGATGAGCTTCTGCTCGCCTTGCCCATTGTTCCAACTCATGATCCGAAAGAATGCCAGCCGCCGGCGGACCTCAACGAGTCCGAGCCGAGCGAGGACGAGGTAACGCGGTCCAACCCGTTCAGTGTATTGGCGCAGTTAAAGCGTGACCCAAACGTTTAGGAGTTAATCAATTATGGCTGTTCAGCAGAACAAAAAATCCCGCTCTGCCCGTGACATGCGTCGTTCCCACGACGCTCTCGAGGCTAGCACTCTGTCTGTAGAAAAAACCACCGGTGAAGTTCACCTGCGTCACCACGTATCGCCAGAAGGCGTATACCGTGGCCGTAAAGTGATCGACAAGGGCGCTGACGAGTAATTTCTTGTCTGCTCCGGTCATCGCGATCGACGCAATGGGCGGGGACTTCGGTCCCCGCAGCATTGTTCAGGCCTGCGTCGCCTGCCTGCTTGCTACCCCCTCGCTACACCTGACCCTTGTGGGTCAATCCTCCCTTCTCGAAGACCTCATCGCACGCCACTCCGGTGTCGATCGCTCGCGCCTGCACGTTGTGCACGCCGGTGAAGTCATCACCATGGACGAGCGTCCGTCCCAGGCCTTGCGGGGCAAACCTGATTCGTCGATGCGTGTCGCGTTGGGGCTTCTCGCCGAGGGCAAGGCCCATGCCTGTGTCAGTGCAGGCAATACCGGTGCCTTGATGGCGCTGTCCCGATTCGTGTTGAAAACCTTGCCGGGCATCGACCGCCCGGCCATGGTGGCAGCGATGCCGACCCGGGGCGGTTATTGCCAATTGCTGGATCTGGGTGCGAACGTTGATTGCACGGCCGAGCATCTTTATCAGTTTGCCGTGATGGGTTCGGTGGCGGCCGAGGCGCTGGGCGTGGTGCGACCCAGAGTCGCACTGCTGAACGTCGGCACCGAAGACATCAAGGGCAATCAGCAGGTCAAGCTGGCTGCCGGTCTGTTGCAGGCTGCGCCGGCGCTGAACTACATCGGTTTTGTCGAAGGCGATGGCCTGTATCGGGGTGAAGCGGATGTCGTGGTCTGTGACGGCTTCGTCGGCAATGTGTTGCTGAAGTCCAGCGAAGGACTGGCGCTGATGATTGGCGAGCGTATCGAGCGGCTGTTTCGTCGCAACGTGCTGTCGCGGCTGGTGGGGTTGATGGCAAGGCCTGTGCTCGGCCAGCTCAAGGCCGACCTGGCCCCGGCGCGTCACAACGGTGCCAGTTTTCTCGGGCTGCAGGGCATTGTGGTGAAGAGCCATGGTTCGGCCGATGCCCAGGGTTTCCAGAGCGCAATACAGCGGGCACTGATCGAGATTCAGGAAAACCTGCCCCAGCGCTTGCGCGGTCGTCTTGAGGATCTGCTTTAGGGCTTCAGTGCGAGTCTTGGGCTAGAATGTGACGCCTGTGACCGCGTGGTCATCCAACTGTCCACCGCAACACATTGAATTACCTCGCGTTCGGCCCGCCGGACGCTCATTTTGACGAGAATAATCAGGGGCTTGTTAATGTCTGCTTCCGTCGCATTTGTCTTTCCGGGCCAGGGCTCGCAGTCCCTTGGCATGCTGGCCGAGCTGGGCGCGCAGCATCCGCTGGTGCTGGAGACGTTCAAAGAAGCTTCCGCTGCTCTGGGCTACGACCTCTGGGCGCTGACCCAGCAGGGCCCGGAAGAGAGCCTCAACCAGACCGATAAAACCCAGCCTGCCATCCTCACCGCATCGATTGCCTTGTGGCGTCTGTGGCTGGCGGAAGGCGGCGTGCGCCCCGCGTATGTCGCCGGGCACAGTCTGGGTGAGTACAGCGCGCTGGTCGCGGCCGGCAGCCTGACCCTTGCCGATGGGGTGAAGCTGGTCGAGCGCCGGGGTCAGTTGATGCAGGAAGCCGTGCCTGCGGGGCAGGGCGGCATGGCGGCCATTCTCGGCCTGGACGATGCGGTGGTCATTGCTGCCTGTGCCGAAGCGGCTCAGGGCGAGGTGGTCAGCGCGGTGAATTTCAATTCGCCCGGACAAGTCGTGATTGCCGGCGCCAAGGCCGCCGTGGAGCGCGCCATAGAAATCTGCAAGGCCAAGGGTGCCAAGCGTGCCTTGCCGTTGCCGGTGAGCGTGCCTTCGCACTGCGAGCTGATGCGCCCGGCGGCGGAACGCTTCGCCGGGTCGATCGCTGCCATTGACTGGCAGGTGCCTCAGATCCCGCTGGTGCAGAACGTCACCGCGAGTGTCGTGTCCGACCTCGGTACGCTGAAAGCCGATCTGCTGCAGCAGCTCTACAAGCCAGTGCGCTGGGTCGAATCGATCCAGACCCTGGCCGCCCAGGGCGCCCTGCAACTGGTCGAGTGCGGCCCGGGCAAGGTTCTCGCCGGATTGAACAAGCGTTGCGCCGATGGCGTGGCCACCCACAACCTCAATACCCCAGACGCCTTCGCCGCCGCTCGTGCGGCGCTGGCCTGATTAGGAGACGCCTGCATGAGTCAGGGTAAAGTTGCACTTGTCACCGGCGCGAGCCGCGGCATTGGCCGGGCGATCGCCCTTGAACTGGGTCGTAACGGCGCCATCGTCGTGGGCACGGCGACTTCCGAGTCCGGTGCCGAGAAAATCACCGCTTATTTCAAGGAAAGCGGCATCGAAGGCTTCGGTCTGGCGCTGGACGTGGGCAGCGACGAATCCGTTGCCGCCGCGCTCGCCCAGATCACCGAACGCGTTGGCGCGCCGTTGATCCTGGTCAATAACGCCGGTATCACCCGTGACAACCTGATGATGCGCATGAAGGATGACGAGTGGCACGACGTCATCAACACCAACCTGAGCAGTCTGTTCCGCCTGTCCAAGGGCGTCCTGCGCGGGATGACCAAGGCGCGTTGGGGCCGGATCATCAGCATCGGCTCCGTGGTGGGTGCCATGGGCAACGCAGGTCAAGTAAACTACGCAGCCGCCAAGGCGGGTCTGGAAGGCTTCAGCCGTGCCCTGGCACGTGAAGTAGGGTCGCGTGCAGTGACGGTCAATTCGGTGACGCCGGGTTTCATCGACACCGACATGACCCGCGAGCTGCCAGAAGCGCAACGTGATTCCCTGACGGCCCAGATTCCTCTGGGCCGACTGGGGCAGGCAGAAGAGATCGCGCATGTTGTCGCTTTTCTTGCCTCGGAAGGTGCAGGCTACGTGACCGGGGCTACAATCCCCGTTAACGGCGGCATGTACATGTGACCGGTCGTATCGAAAAAATGTCATACGGGCTGTCTAAAATCCGTTATAAAGCTGAAATCTTTTAAGGGGCAGAAGGCTGTCGGGCGTAGCGGGAATTGCGTTTAGCTTGAAATGCGCAAAACCTCTTCTATACACTTACCCATCGGCCAGCTGCCTGAATTTGTCCACTAGGAGTTAAAACACGGTATGAGCACCATCGAAGAGCGCGTCAAGAAAATCGTTGCCGAACAACTTGGCGTCAAGGAAGAGGAAGTCACCAACAGTGCTTCCTTCGTTGAAGACCTGGGTGCCGACTCCCTTGATACCGTTGAGCTGGTAATGGCTCTGGAAGAGGAATTCGAGACCGAAATCCCTGACGAAGAAGCCGAAAAGATCACCACTGTTCAAGCGGCTATCGATTACGTTACTGCCCACCAGGCGTAAGATTTTGTAATCGTAGTTTGCTGTCCTGGAGAAACCGCACTGCCCCTGGCGTGCGGTTTTTTCTTTGAATAGGGCAGCGTTTCATCAATAGAAGAAAGGAGAGTCCTGTGTCGCGTAGACGCGTCGTGGTCACCGGTATGGGTATGCTGACGCCTTTGGGCACGGATGTGCCGAGCACCTGGCAAGGCATTCTGGCTGGCCAGAGTGGCATTGGGCCTATCGAACACACGGACCTGTCCCAATACACCACCCGCTTTGGCGGTTCGGTCAAGGGATTCAATGTCGAGGAATACCTGTCGGCCAAAGAGGCCCGCAGACTCGATCTGTTCATTCAGTACGGGCTGGCTGCCAGCTTTCAGGCCGTGCGCAACTCCGGTATCAAGATCGACGACACCAATCGCGAGCGCGTCGGCGTGGCGATGGGATCAGGCATCGGGGGCCTCACCAACATCGAGAACACCAGCCGGCTGATGCATGAGCAGGGGCCGGGCAAGATCTCCCCGTTCTTCGTACCGGGGTCGATCATCAACATGATTTCCGGGTTCCTGTCGATCCACCTCGGCGCACAGGGCCCCAACTACGCCATCGCCACCGCCTGCACCACGAGCACGCACTGCATCGGCATGGCCGCGCGCAACATCGCGTACGACGAAGCCGATGTGATGATCGCCGGCGGCGCTGAAATGGCGGCCTGCGGCCTGGGAATGGGCGGCTTCGGCGCCTCGCGCGCGCTGTCTACCCGCAACGATGAGCCGGCGCGCGCCAGCCGTCCCTGGGACAAGGGCCGCGACGGCTTCGTGCTGTCCAACGGTGCTGGCGCCATGGTCCTCGAAGAGCTCGAGCACGCCAAAGCGCGTGGCGCGACCATCTACGCCGAGCTGATCGGCTTTGGCATGAGCGGCGATGCGTTTCACATGACCTCGCCGCCGGATGACGGCGCCGGTGCCGCGCGCTGCATCACCAACGCGCTGCGCGATGCCAAGATTCGTCCCGAGGACGTGCAATACATCAACGCCCATGGCACCTCCACGCCTGCGGGCGATCTGGCCGAAGTCAGCGCCATCAAGAAGGTATTCGGCGAGCACGCCTACAAACTGGCTGTCAGTTCGACCAAGTCGATGACAGGCCACCTGTTGGGCGCCGCCGGGGCCATCGAAGCGATTTTCAGTGTGCTGGCGATCAAGGATCAGGTCGCGCCACCGACGATCAACCTCGACGAGCCTGATGAAGGCTGCGACCTGGACTTCGTTCCCCACGAACCGCGGAAAATGCCGATCGACGTGGTGATCTCCAACTCCTTCGGCTTCGGTGGCACCAACGGCTCGCTGGTCTTCCGCCGGTACGCCGAATGACCGTGAGCTGGATCGATGGCCTTTCAGCTGACTCCCTGGCCGTCAAGGACCGGGGGTTGGCGTACGGCGATGGTCTCTTCGAGACTGTCCTTGTAAAGGCCGGACAGCCATTGCTCTTCCAGCGTCATTTGCAGCGTCTGGCACTGGGTGCTCAGCGCCTGGCGTTGAACCTCGATCTGGCATTGGTCGAGGAGGAGTGCTGCCGCTTCGCCGCTCAATTGGGTGAAGGCGTGATGAAACTCATCGTCACCCGTGGCGACGGCGTGCGTGGTTATGCACCCGCTGTGGACGCACAGCCAAGACGCATCCTCCAGGCAAGTGCGCTGCCGGTGTATCCCGAGGCCCATGCAGAGCAGGGCGTCAAACTGTTCGCCTGTCAGACCCGCCTCGCCGAACAGCCGCTGCTGGCCGGGCTCAAGCACCTCAATCGCCTTGAGCAAGTGCTGGCCCGTGGGGAATGGCAAGGTGCCGAGTACGCCGAAGGGCTGATGCGGGACGTGTCGGGGCGGATCGTCGAGGCGGTCTACAGCAATCTGTTTATGGTCAAGGGCGGGGTGTTGCTGACGCCGGACCTGCGCCGCTGTGGCGTGGCTGGTGTGATGCGGGCCGAGATTCTGGCGCTGGCGGAATGCGAGAACATGCCGGCCCGCGAGCTGGAGCTGCAAATGTCCGACCTGCAAAAGGCCGATGAGGTGTTTGTCTGCAACAGCGTGTACGGCATCTGGCCGGTGCGCGGCGTCGAGCATCTGAACTGGCCGGTTGGGCCGTTGACCCGTAAACTCCAACACCTTGTTCGCGGGCTTCTGGATATCTGATTCGTGATCCGAAAATTACTCGTCTTGCTGGAAACAGGTGTGGTTCTGGCAGGGCTATTGCTGGGACTGGCTTATTGGGAGCAGAACAGCGCGCTGCAGCAGCCCCTCAATCTGACCCAGGAAAAACTGCTGGATGTGCCCTCGGGCTCTTCGCCCACCGGCGTGCTGAATCGGCTGCAGGCCGACGGCGTCATCAAGGACGCATTCTGGCTGCGGCTTTACTGGCGCTTCAATCTGCAGGGTCAGTCGCTGCACAGTGGCGAATACCGTATGGCGCCAGGCATGAACGCCGAGTCACTGCTCGATCTCTGGCAAAAAGGCGAAGTGGTTCAGTACAGCGTCACCCTGGTGGAGGGCTGGACTTTCCGTCAGGTGCGCGCGGCGCTGGCTAAACAGGTCAAGCTGGAGCAAACGGCGAGCGATCTCAGCGACCCGGAGCTTATGGCGAAGCTGGGGCATCCGGACGTCTTTCCCGAAGGCCGGTTTTTCCCGGACACCTATCGCTACGTGCGCGGCATGACCGATGTCGAGTTGCTGAAACAAGCCTACAGCCGCCTGGATGAAGTGCTTCAGGAGGAATGGGAGAAGCGTGCTGCCGATGTGCCGTACTCCGATCCTTACCAGGCTCTGATCATGGCGTCGCTGGTGGAAAAGGAAACCGGTGTTCCCCAGGAACGCGGCCAGATTGCCGGCGTGTTCGTGCGTCGTTTGCAACAGGGCATGTTGCTGCAGACCGATCCGACCGTCATTTATGGCCTCGGCGACCGGTACAACGGCAAGATCACCCGGGCGTTGCTGAAAGAGCCTACGCCGTATAACACCTATGTCATCTCCGGCTTGCCGCCAACGCCGATCTCGATGGTCGGGCGTGAGGCGATCCATGCGGCGATGCACCCGGTGGCCGGCAACAGCCTGTACTTCGTGGCGAGAGGGGACGGCAGTCACGTATTCTCCGCCGATCTGGATGCGCACAACGCGGCGGTGAAGGCGTTCCAGCTCAAGCGTCGCGCGGACTACCGCTCCAGCCCGGCGCCTGTCGCTGCACCGGCGCTGCCCGTGGACGCCGTCGATAAGCCCGCGTCCGAGCAGCAGCCCACAGATCCGAAACCTGCTGATGTGCAGCCAACAGAATCCAAAGCGGCAGAACCCAGGGACGCAGAGCCGGGCGCGAGCGAGCAACCGCCGAAGCCGCAGACGGACGCTGAGGCTCCGTCGACCCCGGCCAGTGACCCCGGCCAATGACAACCGCGAGCACGCTCGCCATGAATCTCACCAAGGACTGCCCGTGACCGGTTTGTTTATTACCCTGGAAGGCCCCGAAGGCGCGGGCAAAAGCACCAACCGCGAGTACCTGGCCGAGCGCCTGCGCAGTGAAGGCATTGATGTGGTCCTGACCCGCGAGCCCGGCGGTACGCCATTGGCCGAGCGCATTCGCGAGCTGCTGTTGACGCCCGGCGACGAGCAGATGTTTGTGGATACCGAGCTGCTGCTGATGTTCGCCGCCCGTGCGCAACACCTCGCTGGCCTGATTCGCCCGGCGCTGGCGCGGGGTGCCGTGGTGCTTTGCGACCGATTCACCGATGCCACGTACGCGTATCAGGGGGGCGGCCGAGGCCTGCCCATCGAGCGCATCGCCGTGCTGGAAGATTTTGTCCAGGGCGCGCTGCGTCCGGATCTGACCCTGGTGTTCGATCTGCCCATCGAGATAGGCCTGGCCCGCGCATCCGCCCGTGGTCAGCTGGACCGTTTCGAGCAGGAGGGCCGAGCGTTCTTCGATGCCGTGCGCAGCACCTACCTGTCGCGCGCCGCCGCGGCCCCCGAGCGTTATCGCCTGGTGGACGCGGCGCTGCCGCTGACCGAAGTCCAGTCGTCCCTTGATGGGCTGGTTCCCGAACTGATTGCTCTGCTGGCGGCTCGCCGGCATGGCTGAGGCTTATCCCTGGCAGCACGGCCTTTGGCAGCAACTGGCAGGCCGCAAGCAACATGCTCACGCCTACCTGCTCCACGGCCCGGCAGGCATCGGCAAGCGGGCGCTGGCCGAGCGTTTGATGTACCTGCTGTTGTGCCAGCACCCGACAGGCCTTGAGGCGTGCGGCCAATGCAAATCCTGCTCGCTGCTGGTGGCCGGCAGTCACCCCGATCATTACGTGCTGGAGCCTGAAGAAGCCGACAAGGCGATCAAGGTCGATCAGGTGCGCGACCTGGTCAGCTTCGTGGTGCAGACCGCGCAGATGGGCGGGCGCAAGGTGGTGCTGATCGAGCCGGTCGAGGCGATGAACATCAACGCCGCCAACGCTCTGCTGAAAAGTCTGGAAGAGCCTTCGGGCAACACTATTCTGTTGCTGGTCAGCCATCAGCCGAGCCGGCTGCTGCCCACGGTCAAGAGCCGCTGCGTGCAACAGGCGTGTCCGCTGCCCAGCGACGCCATGAGCATCGCCTGGCTGGCCGATGCACTGCCAGATTGCGACGAGCAGGAGCGTGTCGATCTGCTGACCCTCGCAGCAGGTTCGCCGTTGGTCGCAGTCAAGCTGCACGCCCAGGGTGTGCATGAGCAGCGGGCGCTGGTGGTGGAGGGCGTTAAAAAGCTGCTCAAGGGCCAGCAATCGCCGACTCAACTGGCCGAAGGCTGGAAAGACATTCCGCTGTTGTTGCTGTTTGACTGGTTCTGCGACTGGTCAAGCCTGATCCTGCGCTATCAACTGACCCAGGACGAAGAGGGCCTGGGCCTGACCGACATGCGCAAGGTCGTGCAGTATCTGGCGCAGAAATCGTCCCAGCGCAATGTGCTGGCGATTCAGGACTGGGTGCTGCTGCAGCGCCAGAAGGTCATGTCAAAAGCGAACCTGAACCGGGTTCTGTTGCTCGAAGCGTTATTGGTGCAGTGGGCAGGCCTGACCGGACAAGGTTAGACTGGCCCTCTGCATGGCATCATGCATTGCCTGAGGAAACGAGATGAGCGTGCCACCGAGTCCAGGTCCGCGTAACGGCATTCTGTCCCTGACCATCAAGGACAAGTCCGTCCTGTACGCCGCATACATGCCATTTATCAAGAACGGCGGCCTGTTCATTCCCACCAGCAAAAGCTACAAGCTGGGCGATGAAGTGTTCATGTTGCTCAACCTGATGGACGAGCCTGAAAAGATTCCGGTCGCGGGCAAGGTCACCTGGATCACGCCGAAGGGCGCTCAGGGCAACCGCGCCGCCGGTGTCGGTGTGCAGTTCAACGACGGCGACAACACCGCGCGCAACATGATTGAAAATTACCTGGCCGGAGCGCTTAAGTCCGACCGTCCTACCCATACGATGTAAGTTGCCCCCGCCGCCATGCTTGTAGATTCCCATTGCCACCTTGACCGCCTCGACCTCAGCGCCCACGACGGCTCCCTCGACAACGCCTTGCAGGCGGCGAGAGAGCGGGGCGTCGGGCATTTTTTGTGCATCGGCGTCAGCGCCGAGAATGCCGGTGCCGTGAAAGCGCTGGCTGACCGCTACGACGACGTCGACTGCTCGGTCGGCATTCACCCGCTGGACCTCAAGCCCGGCGAGGCGCCTGCGCTGGAGTGGCTGCTCGGCGAGCTGAATCATCCTCGCGTCGTGGCCATCGGCGAAACCGGTCTGGATTATCACTACGAACCCGAGGCTGCCGAGTTGCAACAGGCCTCGTTCCGGCTTCATTTGCAGGCGGCCAACGTGACCGGCAAGCCGGTGATCGTCCACACCCGCGGCGCGCGGGCCGACACGCTGGCACTGCTGCGCGAGGCCGCGTTGCCTCAAGCCGGCGTGTTGCATTGCTTCACCGAAGACTGGGACATGGCCAAAGCCGCGCTGGATCTGGGGTTCTATATCTCGCTGTCCGGTATCGTCACCTTCCGCAACGCCGACGCGCTGCGCGACGTCGCCAGTAAAGTGCCCGCCGATCGGCTGCTGGTCGAGACCGACTCGCCGTACCTGGCGCCGATCCCGTATCGGGGCAAGCCCAACCTGCCGCAATACGTGCGTGAAGTGGCCGAGTTTCTGGCAATGCTCCGTGGCGAGACGTACGAGCGTTTCGCCGAGCAGACCAGCGAAAACTTCAAGCGGCTGTTCCCGCTGGCGCGCGTTAAAAGCTGATCCCCCGTGTACAGCGCCGCTTGCCAGGCCCCGAGCGCTGCGCAAATCGCGGGCAAAAAAAACCCGGGTTCTGGGGGGTGAATCCGGGTTAAGACCATTAGGAGTAAAACAAAGACACGCTATCCATTGGTGTCCTTGCCAACGCTGGCACTTGGGGGAGATGCTGCGTTGGCGAATATAAGTATTGGCTATAATTCGCAGGCGTCCAGCCGACCGCTGTACGATTTTTAAACAGTTTTGGAATACCTGACGCGCTGCTGATACCGCAATCCCACTGATGTCCCGAGTTTCTGACCACTCAGGCCATCCCGCAAAAAAAGAGACTGGTGGGCCACTTTGCGTTTCGTTTTAGCGTACTGGCGGCTAAATCCGTCAGAAAACGGATACAGGTCGGATGATCCGTGCATTCTGCTGCGGGATAGGCATAATGTGCCGCTTCCGATTCCCGAATCCACAGTCCCCTCCTATGCAGAAAGAACCTCGTAAAGTCCGTGAGTTTCGCCGCCGTGAGCAGGAGATCCTCGACACCGCGCTCAAGCTTTTCCTCGAACAGGGCGAAGACAGCGTCACCGTCGAGATGATCGCGGACGCCGTGGGTATCGGCAAAGGCACCATCTACAAGCATTTCAAATCCAAGGCCGAGATTTATCTGCGCCTTATGCTCGACTACGAGCGGGATTTGAACGAGCTGCTGCATTCGGCGGATGTCGACAAGGACAAAGAAGCGCTGTCCCGCGCCTACTTTGAATTCCGTATGCGCGACCCCCAGCGCTATCGCCTGTTCGACCGCCTGGAAGAGAAAGTCGTAAAAGGCAATCAGGTGCCGGAGCTGGTCGAGGAGCTGCACAAGATCCGCGCTTCGAACTTCGAACACCTGACCTTGCTGATCAAGGGCCGGATTTCCGAAGGCAAACTCGAAGACGTCCCTCCGTACTTCCATTACTGCGCCGCCTGGGCGCTGGTGCACGGCGCAGTGGCGCTGTACCACTCGCCGTTCTGGAGCAATGTCCTTGAAGATCAGGAAGGTTTCTTCCAGTTCCTGATGGACATCGGTGTGCGCATGGGCAACAAACGCAAGCGGGATATTGATCATGGGCACGAGACCAAACCCGGCGCTCAACCCGACCCCGCTGCTGAGTAAAGCGAAGCCACGCAAACCCGATTCCGCGAGCTAAGCCTTCTCCAGGTCCGACATGGCGCAAAAGCTGCATTAACCGGCCATTCGCCGGTTTTCCGTCGCCGGACTTTGGAGATAAACATGCGTAGCCTGGTTTTACTGCTGGCTCTACTGGCGTTGAGTGGCTGCATGCACGTCAGCGATCTGGCACAAGGCGCTCACGATGAGCTCAGTGACGCCGGGCTGCTGGATCACAGTTCGACCCGCCGGTTGAACAACTTTCGCGTGCAACCTGACTCGTTCATCTATATCGCCCAAGGCGCCTTTGCTCCCCCGGGCAGCGCCTACCCGCGTCCCAATGTCGTGGCTGAAGAAGCCTTCAACGGTTTTATCGAATACTTCCCGATGGTCCGCCGCGCCCGCGCCCCGGAAGGTCTGGATGACGCGATGACCGAGGCTCGGGCTGCCGGCGCGCATTATCTGCTGTACACCCGTTTTGCCAAGGCTGATGACCGCATCGGCACGTTTGACGAGTGGTCGGATCAGGAAGCAGTGGACCGTCTTGGCATCGACAACGGCGTCATACAGCTGATGCTGATCGAAACCAACACCCGCTACCTTATCGATTCGGCCCGCATTCACCTCCGTGGTGGCCTGCTGACTTTGTACGACACCAAGCCCGAGGATTTGCTAGGACCCCCGATGGAAGCTTACGCTCGGGGTTTGCTGGGCGTCGAAGCCCGCTGAGGAGTGGCGTATGAGTGGGCAGGACAAAGCCAACGATCTGTTGGCACAGATTGCCAAGAGCGGCAAGGGTTTGCCGCCTGTGCACTTGTGGAACCCGGATTTCTGCGGTGACATCGACATGCGCATCGCCCGTGATGGCACCTGGTTCTATCTGGGCACGCCCATTGGTCGCAAGGCGATGGTTCGGCTGTTTTCCACCATCATTCGCCGTGACGGCGACGATTATTTCCTGATTACCCCAGTCGAGAAGGTTGGCATCAAGGTCGACGACGCGCCTTTTGTGGCGGTGCTGCTGGACGTTGAAGGCAGTGGGGAGTCGCAGTTGTTGCGGTTCACCACCAATGTCGAAGACGTGGCAGAGGCGGGGGCTGAACATCCGCTGCGTATCGACCTCGATCCGCAGACCCAGGAGCCAGCTCCCTATATCCGTGTGCGCAACAACCTCGAAGCGCTGATCCACCGTAATGTCTTCTATCAGCTGGTTGACCTGGCAGTGGTGCGGAAAATCGACGGCCAGCGCTGGCTGGGGGTGTGGAGCGGTGGCGAATTTTTCCCCATCGGTCTCGAGCCCTGATCGGTCCCTGTCGAACTGGCTATCCGCTTGCGCCCAATTGCCTGACTACCACAGGGCAGTTAAAGTGCCGCCCCCCGATTTTTCCTGAGGTTTTTCCATGAGTCAGTCCTTTGATATCGCCGTGATCGGCGCCACCGGTACTGTCGGCGAAACCATCGTCCAGATTCTCGAAGAGCGCGACTTCCCGGTTGGCGATTTGCACCTGCTCGCCAGCGCCGAATCGGCCGGCAGTTCAGTGCCGTACCGTGGCAAGAACGTCCGCGTGCGTGAAGTTGACGCCTTTGATTTCAGCAAGGCGAAGATCGCGTTCTTTGCAGCAGGCGCCACGGTCACCGGCAGCTATGCCGAGCGCGCCACCGCCGCCGGGTGTGTTGTGATCGACCTGTCCGCCGGATTGTCCGTGGAGCAGGCACCCAATGTAGTGCCCGAGGTCAATGGCCCCCGCCTGGCTGATCTGGCCAAGCCGCAGCAGGTGGCATGCCCGAGTTCCAGCGCAGCCGCCCTCGCGCTGGTGCTGACGCCGTTGCGCGCACTGCTGAACCTCGAGCGGATCACCGTGACGGCGTGCCTGGCGGTGTCGAGCATGGGCCGAGAAGGGGTCACCGAACTGGCTCGGCAGACCGCCGAGCTGCTCAATGTTCGCCCGCTGGAGCCGAAGGTGTTTGACCGGCAGATGGCGTTCAACGTGCTGGCCCAAGTGGGCAAGCCTGACGCCGAGGGTCATGTGCCATTGGAAAAACGTTTGGTCAGCGAGTTGCGCGAGTTGCTCTCGCTGCCTTTAATCAAGGTCGGTGTGAGTTGCATCCAGGTGCCGGTGTTCTTCGGCGACAGCCTGAGCGTGTCGGTGCAGACCCGCGAACCGGTCGACATCAAGGCGGTCAACTCCGCGCTCGAAACGGCCGAGGGCATCGAGCTGGTTGAGGCCGGCGATTACCCGACGCCGGTGGGCGACGCCGTAGGACAGGATGCTGTTTATGTAGGACGTTTACGCGGGGGCGTCGACGACGGTTGTGAGCTGAATTTCTGGGTCACGCTGGACAATGTGCGCAAGGGCGCAGCGTTGAACGCTGTGCAGGTGGCTGAGTTGTTGATAAAAGATGTTGCGTAAAAGATACTTGCCCACAATTCGAAGAATCATTCTAGCTGCGGCGTGTCGATACGCCTTACACCCGAGCAGGCATTATCTTCGCGATTGCCGGGGAAATTTCAAACAAGGGATGGGCTATGGTTCAGGTTCGTAAACTCGTTTTAGCAATCGCTGCGGCTTCGGCGCTGTCATCGGGAATGGCACAAGCGCTCGGCCTCGGCGGTCTGACCGTGAAGTCGACCCTGAATCAGCCGTTGTTGGCCGAAATCGAGCTGACAGAAGTGCAGGACCTCAATGCCTCCCAGGTGGTGCCGAGTCTGGCGACCTCTGCGGAGTTCGCTCAGGCCGGCGTTGGCCGGGTGGCGATTCTGGATGACCTGACCTTTACCCCGGTCGTCAATCCCGGCGGCAAGAGTGTGTTGCGCATTACCTCCACCAAGCCTATCCGCGATCCCTACGTAAAATTCCTCGTTCAAGTGCTCTGGCCCAACGGCCGGGCGCTGCGCGAGTACAGCCTGTTGCTGGACCCGCCAAAATTCTCGCCACAGGCCGCTGCGGCCGCCGCGCAATTGCCGTCGACCGCACCGAGCGTCGCACCTGCCCCGGCACCTGCCGCCGAGACGCCAGCGGCTGCACCTTCGACGCCAACTCCAGCGCCTGCCCCGGAACCCAAGTTCACCCAATACACCACCGCCAATAACGACACGCTCTGGGAAATTGCCGCGCGCGTGAAAAATGGCGGCACTGTGCAACAGACCATGCTGGCGATTCAGGCGTTGAACCCTGATGCGTTTATTGCCGGCAACATCAACCGCCTGAAAAAAGGCCAGGTGTTGCGTCTGCCGTCGCCGCAGGAGTCAACGGCGCTGGCTCAGCCTCGCGCGGTGGCCGAGGTGGCCGAGCAGAATCGTGCCTGGCGCGAAGGCCGACGCCTGCCGAGCGGCGCCCGTCAGGTCGATGCCACCCGTCGCGACCGTGCGGGCGCAGCGCCGTCACAGATCGACGCCAAGGACAACCTCAGCCTTGTCTCTGCCAATAAGGCTGGAGCGAAAGGCAAAGCCAGCGACAACGCCGACATCAGCAACCAGCTGGCGACTACTCAGGAAAGCCTGGACACCACGCGTCGGGACAATGCCGAGCTGAAGAGCCGCATGACTGATCTGCAAAGCCAGGTCGACAAACTGCAGCGCCTGATTCAGCTGAAGAATGACCAGCTGGCGAAAATGCAGGCGTCCGGCGCAGCGGTTCCGCCGCCCATTGATGCCCCCAATCCTGCCAATCCCGCTGTCAGCCCCAACAGCGTGACCAACCCCAACAACGCCGCCAACCCGGCGATGCAGGCCCAGGTGGTGCCGAATGCAGCGGCGCCTGATGTTGCCGGGAAGGCACCTGACGAAATCGCGCCCGAAGACGCATTGCCGGTTGACGGTGCGGCGGTGACCAGTGCAACGCCTGATCAAGCGCTGATCGTACCGACTGAGCCGGTGGTCGATGAAGACAACCGCAGCGCCCTCGACAAGATCCTCGCCAGCCCGATGCTCATGGGCCTGATCGGTGGCGGCGCGCTGTTGGTCTTGCTGCTGCTTCTGTTGCTGATGGCTCGCCGACGCAATGCGCTGATCGAAGCCGAACGGCATCGCCAGATGGCGCGTGCGTTGGCCGAAGAGTCGGACTTCGCGTCCGACATGGATATGCCTGCCAGCAGCTTTGAAGGCCTGGAGGCGCCGGTGCCCAACGCAAAGACGCCGCCGGCGCCGACCGTCGCCGAGCCGGTCCGCGAGCACCCGGCTGACGCGCTCGTTCAGGCCGAAATCCACATTGCCTACGGCCGGAGCAATCAGGCTGCTGCCGTTCTTGAAGAGGCCATCAAGCATGAGCCGCAGCGCAGCGATCTGCGCCTCAAGCTCATGGAGGTCTATGCCGAGCAGGACAACAAATCCGGGTTTGTCGCGCAGGAGCGGCAACTGGTGGCCACGGGAAAGAACCACGCTGAAGTCGAAGAGCTGAAATCCCGCTATCCGTCCATGGCAGCAGCAGCTGCGGCGGTAGCAGGGGTGGCGGCCACAGCGGCTTTGGCGGCGGAAATGGACGCAAAATACGTCGAGGACCTGCTTCACGACGAAGCTGAAGTCGCGGCGCAGCCTGCTCCGGTGGCAGAAACAGTGACCGAAGTGCCGTTGGACGAAGAGTTCGACAACGCCTTTGACCTGAGCCTTGATGATCTGGACAGCGAATCGCCTGCTGCTGCGCCGACCCGCGCTGCGGCACAGGACACCGCTGCCCTCGACGATCTGGACCTGGATGCGCCGTTTGCCGGATCGGCGTCTGATGACCTGGACTTCGACGCGATTCTGCGCGAACAACAGGCGACATCCGGCCCTGCTGAGCCCGCCGACCTGGACGATTTCGACCTCAACCTGGCGGAAGATCAGCCGGCGTTGAAGGCCGAAGACGATTATTTGCTGGGGATGGAGGACGATCTGCGTGATCTGCCCCCGTTCGAACAGCCTGCATCGTTGGGCGCCGACAAGCCGGGGCCGGAAGACGACATTGAGTTGCCTGCCGATTTCGACCTCTCCCTGGCGGACGAGATGGAGACCGAGCAAGCGTCCGAGGCATTTGCGTCCGAGATCGACGACGTCAATGCCGAGTTGGACCGTCTCTCCCAGAGCCTGGAACAGCCGCCGATTGCCAAGCCGTTCGACACCGCGTTGGACAAGCCGGTGGACGCGTCGCCGCGTTTCACTGAAGACGATGCGCTGCTGGCGGATGACGAGCCGGAATTCGATTTCCTGTCCGGTACCGATGAAGCGGCCACCAAGCTGGACCTGGCCCGGGCATACATCGAGATGGGTGACGCCGACGGCGCTCGCGACATTCTTGATGAGGTGGTGGCCGAAGGTGACGATGGCCAGAAGACGGAGGCGCGGGACATGCTGTCGCGCCTCGTCTGACGGTATACACCGCTGCAAAAAAACGACCGCTTCGGCGGTCGTTTGCGTTTCCGGGTCGGGCCCTTCGGCTTTTCGCGTGCGTGCGGGTTCACCAGCGCTGCCGATGGCGTCTTTTTTTTCGATCCGTATAATGGCCGCCCTTGCGCACATCGACAGGCTTTAAGCTCTTGGCAACTACAGACACCGAGGCAGAAACAGCGGCAGCCGAACTGGCGGCCGAAGGTTTTTCCAGAATCGCCCTGGGCGTGGAATACAAAGGCTCGCGCTACAGCGGCTGGCAGCGCCAGTTGACCGGTGTGCTGACCGTCCAGGAAACGCTGGAAAACGCCCTGTCGAAAGTTGCGGATTCGCCGGTGTCGCTGATGTGCGCAGGGCGCACCGATGCCGGTGTGCACGCGTGCGGTCAGGTGGTGCACTTCGACACCCGGGCCGAGCGCAGCATGAAAGCCTGGACCATGGGCGCCAATATCAATTTGCCCCATGACATCAGCGTGACTTGGGCCAAGGTCATGCCCGCGCATTTTCACGCGCGCTTCAAGGCCATCGCCCGACGTTATCGCTATGTGATCTACAACGATCAGATCCGTCCGGCGCACCTGGGCCAGGAAATCACCTGGAACCATCGCCCGCTGGATGCCGAACGCATGGCGCTGGCGGCCGAGTATCTGGTCGGCACCCACGATTTCAGCGCGTTCCGTGCCGGTCAATGCCAGGCCAAATCGCCGATCAAGCAGCTTCATCATTTGCGCGTCACCCGCCACGGCAAGATGATCGTCATTGATGTCCGCGCCAATGCCTTTCTGCATCACATGGTGCGCAACATTGCCGGTGTGCTGATGACCATCGGGGCAGGGGAGCGGCCAATCGAGTGGGCGAGGGAGGTGCTGGAAAGTCGGGTCCGACGCACCGGCGGTGTGACGGCTCATCCTTTCGGCTTGTATCTGGTTCAGGTGGAATACCGCGACGAGTTCCCGTTACCGGACCGCTACATCGGCCCGCATTTTCTCACCGGCTTCACGGAACTGGACGGCTGACGCGGGTGACTGCATTTGCTACCATCCGTGACTTTCGCAAGGCTTGAGGTCTCCACTACATGTCAGCCGTTCGCAGCAAGATCTGCGGGATTACCTGCATAGAAGACGCGTTGGCCGCCGTTGACGCGGGAGCCGATGCCATCGGGCTGGTGTTTTACCCCCCAAGTCCGCGCTTCGTGACGGTCGAGCAGGCCCAGGCAATCGTTGCCGCGCTGCCGCCGTTCGTCAGCACTGTCGGCCTGTTCGTGAATGCAGAGCGCGCTGACTTGAAAGCCCTGCTCGACGTCGTTCCCCTCGACCTCATTCAGTTTCACGGCGATGAAACCCCGGAGCAGTGCGAAGGCTATAGCCGCCCGTACATCAAAGCGCTGCGTGTCCAGGCTGGCGTCGACATTGCGGCCACTTGCGACGGTTACGCCAACGCCTGCGGCATCCTCCTCGACACCTATGTCGCCGGCATTCCGGGCGGGACGGGTGAAACCTTCGACTGGGCGCTGATTCCAAAACATTTGAGCAAGCCGGTGATCCTCGCCGGCGGGCTGACCTCGGCCAACGTTTCCCAGGCCATTGCGCAGGTGCATCCCTACGCCGTGGACGTGAGTGGCGGGGTGGAGAAATCCAAAGGCCTGAAGGATCACGACAAGATCCGTGCGTTCATGAGTGCAGTACACGGCGCCTAGGGCGTTTGCCCGGCAACATCGGCTGGGATGTGACGGCGGACCAACGGTCGCCGTCCACTAGCCTGCCATCCGCTGATGCGCGTGGCCGAATTGATTGAGCGAAGACGTCTTGCGTCTCGTGATGGAAGTTGAGAGGGGTGTTTGCGAGTGTTGTCTCGGCAGGTCAGGCTTCGCGCCGATCGTTGTACGGCATTTCGCGGCACCTTACATGACATTGGTTTAAGGGCATGCGCATGGCACCTATTGCCATCGCGTTCGAGCCATCGGTACTGGAGAAAGAAAGCATGAGCAACTGGTTGGTAGACAAACTGATCCCTTCGATCATGCGTTCCGAGGTCAAGAAGAGCTCGGTGCCCGAAGGTCTGTGGCACAAGTGCCCGTCCTGCGAAGCGGTGCTGTATCGCCCGGAGCTGGAAAAGACCCTGGACGTCTGCCCGAAGTGCAACCACCACATGCGCATCGGCGCCCGCGCCCGTCTGAATATCTTCCTGGACGCCGAAGGCCGTCAGGAGATCGGCGTTGATCTGGAGCCGGTGGACCGTCTGAAATTCCGCGACGGCAAGAAGTACAAGGATCGCCTCGTCGCGGCACAGAAGCAGACCGGTGAAAAGGACGCGCTGATTTCCATGAGCGGCACCCTGCTGGGCATGCCGGTGGTGTGCAGCGCATTCGAGTTCTCCTTCATGGGCGGCTCGATGGGTGCGGTGGTGGGTGAGCGCTTCGTGCAAGCTGCCAACTACGCGCTGGAAAACCGCTGCCCGATGATCTGCTTCGCCGCATCCGGCGGTGCGCGCATGCAGGAAGCCTTGATCTCGCTGATGCAGATGGCCAAGACCTCGGCCGTTCTGGCGCGTCTTCGTGAAGAGGGCCTGCCGTTTATCTCCGTGCTGACCGACCCGGTCTACGGCGGTGTTTCTGCCAGCCTAGCGATGCTGGGCGACATCATTGTCGCCGAGCCAAAGGCCCTGATCGGCTTCGCCGGCCCTCGCGTCATTGAGCAGACCGTGCGCGAAAAGCTGCCGGAAGGTTTCCAGCGCAGCGAATTCCTGCTCGACCACGGCGCGATCGACATGATCATTCACCGTCAGGAACTGCGTCAGCGTCTCGGTAACGTATTGGCCCAGATGATGGGGCTGCCGACGCCGAAATTCGTGGCGCCGACAGTTGAGCCGATCGTTGTACCGCCTGTTCCGGCGAACCTATGACCGCACGCTCGTTGAGCGACTGGCTCAGCTATCTGGAACACCTGCACCCGTCGGCCATCGATATGGGATTGGAGCGTTCGCAGCAGGTGGCAGCTCAGATGGGCCTGACCCGGCCGGCGCCCAGAGTGATCACGGTCACCGGCACCAACGGCAAAGGCTCGACCTGCGCATTCGTTGCTTCCTTGTTGCAGGCCCAGGGCCTGAAAGTCGGCGTTTACAGCTCGCCGCACCTGCTGCGCTACAACGAGCGTGTGCAGGTGCTGGGCGTCGAAGCCACCGACGCCGCGCTGTGCGCGGCGTTCGAGGTGGTCGAGCGCGGCCGCGGCGACATTTCCCTGACCTATTTCGAAATGGGCACGCTGGCAGCCTTCTGGCTTTTCGAGCAGGCCGGGCTGGATGCGGTCGTGCTGGAAGTCGGTCTCGGCGGGCGGCTTGATACGGTCAATCTGATCGACGCCGACATGGCGCTGGTCACCAGCATTGGCGTTGACCACGCGGAATTCCTCGGCAATACCCGTGAGACCGTGGCCTTCGAGAAGGCCGGGATATTCCGTGAGGGACGGCCTGCACTGTGTGGCGATCTTGATCCGCCGCAGCCGTTGCTCGACAAAGCGCAGGCACTGCATTGTCCGCTGTCGCTGCGCGGTCGCGATTTCAATCTGCAGATCAACGCGACGGGGTGGGACTGGTCGGGCACTGATGCACAGGGCCGCACAATCGAACTGCATTCGCTGCCGTTACTCGACCTCCCCATGCAGAACGCCGCGCTGGCGCTGCAGGCTTACCTGCGGCTGGATTTGCCGTGGGATGGGTCGACCCTTCGCGATGCGCTCGTCAATACGCGCGTCACCGGTCGCCTTGACCGTCGCAGCGTCGACTGGCAGGGGAAATCCCTAAGCCTGCTGCTGGACGTGGGCCACAACCCCCATGCAGCAACGTTTCTCGCCCAGCGCCTGAATCAGCGACCGGTGGCGGGCAAGCGTCTGGCGGTGTTCGGTTTGCTCAGTGACAAGGACCTGCCGGGCGTTCTGGCGGAACTGAGCGAGACGTTCAGCAGTTGGGCCGTCGCACCGCTGCCAACGCCGCGCAGCCGTCCGGCGCAAGAGATCGAACAGGCGTTGCAGAACCTTGGCGCTCGCGTGACGTCTCACCCGAGTATCGCGCTGGCACTTGAAGCTCAGTGCGCCCACGCGACAGCCGACGACGAGATTGTTCTGTTCGGGTCTTTTTACTGCGTAGCCGAGGCCCTGGAATGGCTTGCTGGCGCGTCACGGAGGAAGTGACACATGGCTTTGCTGGATAAAGCGTACAAACAGCGGATGGTTGGGGCATTGGTGCTGATTGCCGTCGCGGTGATTTTTCTGCCGATGCTGTTTTCGCGTCAGGACGAAGCCCGCCGTGTTCAGGTCGATGCGCCTGCCGCGCCGCAAGCGCCGGCCACCTCGCAGATCAAGGTCGAACCCGTCAGCGTGCCTGAACAGCAGCCATTGCCGCAGGAGCCGGTGCCAGGCGATGACGAGCTGACGCAGCCTGCTCAGTCCGCGCGTCCTGCCCAGCCCGTTCAGCAGCGCACCAGTCAACAGCCGCCGTCCATGCCCATTGCCCCTGCGCCTTCCAAGCCTGTGGCTGCTGCGCCGAAACCCGTTCAGACCGCGCCCGCGAAGCCTGCTCCGGCACCGACGCCGGCACCCGCTCAAGCGGCAGCGCCTGTCACACCGGCAGCCGAGACCAGCCGGGTCGATGCCAATGGTTTGTCGGTCACCTGGGCGGTACAGCTGGCGAGCCTTTCCAACCGCGCCAATGCCGACAATCTGCAGAAGACGTTGCGCACTCAGGGCTACAACGCCTACATCCGCACCTCCGATGGCGTGAACCGCGTCTTCGTCGGCCCGGTGATCGAACGCGTCGAAGCTGATCGTCTGCGTGACACGCTGGAAAAACAGCAGAAGATCAAAGGCATCGTTGTGCGTTTCCAGCCGGAGCGTAAGTAAGCGTCCCCGGCCGACGCTTTCCCTCAGTAGGACCGGCTTCAGCGGGGAAGGAGCCGGGAAGGGCCGGATCTGACGCCATCGATTTCGGGTTTAACCCCGGCCGATCCCCAACAAAGTCCAATAGTTCGCCTTAAATGCCCTTCATCCGCAATCGCTGCTTACCGGCAGGCGAGTGCTCTGCTAAAATCCGCCGCCTTATCAGTCTGTAGGCTGCGACGTGTCATTTACTCCGGTTGACTGGGCGATCATTGCAATTGTCGCCATCTCCGCTTTGATCAGTCTCAAGCGCGGCTTCGTCAAAGAAGCATTGTCCTTGCTGACGTGGATCATCGCAGGTGCCGTCGCCTGGATGTTTGGCGGATCGCTGGCCCAGTATCTGGTCAACTACATCGAAGCACCTTCGGCGCGCGTGATTGCGGGCTGCACCATTCTTTTCGTCGCCACACTGCTGGTCGGCGCCATGGTCAACTTTCTGATTGGAGAACTGATTCGCGTCACCGGGCTGTCCGGGACCGATCGTTTTCTGGGCATGGTCTTCGGCGCGGCGCGCGGAGCCTTGCTGGTTGTCGTTGCGGTCGGGCTGTTGAGCCTGGGCCCGGTGCAACAGGATCAATGGTGGCAGCAGTCGAGGCTGCTCCCGCAATTTGTCATGGTCGCTGACTGGTCGAAAAACCTGATTCTCGGGATGTCCAGCAAGTGGCTAGCCAGCGGAGTCAGCGTACCTGTTGACATCCCGTTCAAGGATCACCTCCTGCCGCCTACAACGCCGCCGGAAGTGCTCGGTAAATCCAGTTCCACTAAGTAGGGGTTGTGTCGCATGTGTGGCATCGTCGGTATCGTCGGCAAGTCGAACGTCAATCAGGCGCTTTATGACGCGCTCACCGTCCTCCAGCACCGCGGCCAGGACGCTGCCGGTATCGTGACCAGCCATGACGGCCGGTTGTTTCTACGCAAGGACAACGGTCTGGTTCGTGACGTGTTCCACCAGCGCCATATGCAGCGCCTGGTCGGGCACATGGGCATTGGTCACGTACGTTACCCAACGGCGGGCAGCTCGACGTCGGCCGAAGCCCAGCCGTTCTACGTCAACTCGCCTTACGGCATCACCCTGGCGCATAACGGCAACCTGACCAACGTCGAGCAACTGGCCAAGGAGATTTACGAATCCGACCTGCGCCACGTCAACACCAATTCCGATTCCGAAGTGCTGCTCAACGTGTTCGCCCACGAGCTGGCCGTGCGCGGCAAGTTGCAACCGACCGAAGAAGACATCTTCGCGGCCGTCACTGACGTGCATAAGCGTTGCCGTGGCGGTTACGCGGTCGTGGCGATGATCACCGGTTACGGCATTGTCGGCTTCCGCGACCCGGATGCCATCCGCCCGATCGTCTTCGGTCAGCGTCACACCGACGAAGGCGTCGAGTACATGATCGCGTCCGAAAGCGTTTCCCTGGACGTGCTCGGCTTCACCCTGATTCGTGACCTCGCCCCGGGCGAAGCGGTGTACATCACCGAAGACGGCAAGCTGCACACCCGCCAGTGCGCCACCAACCCGAAATACGCCCCGTGCATTTTCGAGCACGTCTACCTGGCGCGTCCTGATTCAATCATCGACGGCATCTCGGTCTACAAGGCGCGTCTGCGCATGGGCGAGAAGCTGGCCGACAAGATCCTGCGCGAGCGTCCTGATCACGACATCGACGTGGTCATCCCGATTCCGGACACCAGCCGTACGGCGGCGCTGGAACTGGCGAACCACTTGGGCGTGAAATTCCGCGAAGGCTTCGTCAAGAACCGCTACATCGGCCGCACGTTCATCATGCCGGGCCAGGCCGCGCGGAAGAAATCCGTGCGCCAGAAGCTCAACGCGATCGAGCTGGAATTCCGTGGCAAGAACGTGATGCTGGTGGATGACTCCATCGTTCGCGGCACCACGTGCAAGCAGATCATCCAGATGGCCCGCGAAGCCGGCGCCAAGAACGTGTATTTCTGTTCCGCGGCCCCGGCTGTGCGCTTCCCCAACGTCTACGGCATCGACATGCCGAGTGCCCACGAGCTGATCGCTCACAACCGTTCCACCCAGGACGTGGCCGACCTCATCGGTGCCGACTGGCTGGTCTATCAGGACCTGAACGACCTGATCGAGGCGGTGAGTGGCAGCAAAAAGATCAAGATCGACAACTTCGACTGTTCGGTCTTCGACGGCAAGTACGTGACCGGTGACATCGACGAGCACTACCTGAACAAGATCGAGCAGGCGCGCAACGACGCCTCCAAGGTCAAGACTCAGGCGGTGAGCGCGATCATCGATCTGTACAACAATTAATCCAGACAAGGAGCAGGCGGCATGACTCAGGAATGGGATGCCGGTCGACTGGACAGCGATCTCGAGGGCGTCGGTTTCGACACGCTCGCGGTACGTGCCGGTCAGCACCGCACGCCGGAACGCGAGCACAGCGATCCACTGTTTTTCACGTCCAGCTACGTGTTCCGCACGGCAGCCGAGGCGGCCGCGACCTTCGCCGGTGAGATCCCCGGCAACGTCTATTCGCGCTACACCAACCCGACCGTGGCCTCGTTCGAAGAGCGCATGGCCGCGCTGGAAGGCGGCGAGCAGGCGGTGGCGACCTCCACCGGGATGTCCGCCATCCTCGCCACGGTGATGAGCTTCTGCAGCGCCGGCGACCACGTGCTGGTGTCGAAGAGCGTGTTCGGTTCGACCATCAGCCTGTTTGAAAAGTATTTCAAACGTTTCGGGGTGGAGGTCGATTACGTCCCCCTCGCCGAATTGTCCGGCTGGGACGCGGCGATCAAGCCGAACACCAAAATGCTGTTTGTCGAATCGCCTTCCAACCCGTTGGCGGAGCTGGTCGACATCAACGGGCTGGCGGAAATCGCCCATGCCAAGGGCACGCTGCTGGTGGTCGATAACTGCTTCTGCACTCCGGCCCTGCAGCAACCGCTGCGAATGGGGGCGGACGTGGTCGTGCACTCGGCGACCAAGTTCATCGACGGACAAGGCCGCGCCATGGGTGGCGTGGTGGTCGGTCGTAGCGAGCTGATGAAAGAAGTCGTCGGCTTCCTGCGCACTGCTGGCCCCAGCCTGAGCCCGTTCAACGCCTGGCTGTTCCTCAAGGGGCTCGAAACCCTGAAAATCCGCATGCGTGCCCATTGCCAGAGCGCTCTGGAACTGGCGCAGTGGCTCGAACAGCAGGAGGGCATCGAGAAGGTGCATTACTCCGGTCTCGAGAGTCACCCGCAACATGCATTGGCCAAGCGTCAACAGACGGCGTTCGGCGCGGTGGTGAGTTTTGAGGTGAAGGGTAGCAAGGACGGCGCATGGCGTTTCATTGATGCCACGCGATTGATCTCGATCACCGCGAACCTGGGCGATACCAAGACCACTATTACTCATCCGAGCACCACCTCCCACGGTCGGCTGTCTCCGCAAGAGCGTGAGGCGGCCGGCATTCGTGACAGTCTGATCCGCGTCGCGGTAGGGCTGGAGGACGTCGCAGACCTGCAAGCGGATCTCGCACGGGGTCTGGCTGCCTTGTAAGCAGGGTGTCCGAACACGAAAGCGAGCCCTGGGGCTCGCTTTTTTGTTTGCGATGTGCAGCTTCGTGCTTGCTGCGAAAAATGGCTCTTTTTAAAAAAACTTCAAGCAGGCTATTGACTTAGGTTCATCACCTGCGTAAATTTCGCGGCCTCAGCGAAGCAAGGGTGATTAGCTCAGCCGGGAGAGCATCTGCCTTACAAGCAGAGGGTCGGCGGTTCGATCCCGTCATCACCCACCATCGTTGAGTGTTTCACAGCAACACCAGACGCTGAAGGATACTGAGATTCAGCAGGACGAAAGTCCACGCAATGCGCAGCGGTAGTTCAGTCGGTTAGAATACCGGCCTGTCACGCCGGGGGTCGCGGGTTCGAGTCCCGTCCGCTGCGCCATATTTTCCAAATCGGGTTTTCCCGGTTTGAGATTGAAAGCCAAGGTTTTCGGTCAGTGTTTTACGAAGCAGGCCCAAGGGTCGGTTTCAACAGCGTTAAGCAGATGAAAGTCTGTGCGACAA
>LIDZ01000386.1_pt1 | contig 29224 bp, 38 predicted proteins | sample 644651 | NCBI WGS metagenome assembly LIDZ01 (sample SAMN03856242, study PRJNA289617) | food metagenome | isolation source: wine grapes on drying loft during traditional withering process | host: Vitis vinifera cv. Corvina | place: Italy: Gargagnago di S. Ambrogio di Valpolicella | collected 2014-01 | reverse complement strand
GGTTTACGTGCAGCAGCCGACGGTTATCCACGAACGCGACGGCACCGGCGACCTTGTGACCGGCATGATGCTTGGCCACATGCTTTCCGGCGGTAGCGGTGGCGGCGGTAACAGCCACACCACAACCCACGTCGTGAACAACTACCACCAGCCAGCGCCACCGGCAGCAGCGCGGCGAAGTTGGTTTTCATCTTCCCGAACATCGGCCTTTACCAGTAAGCCGGTGGTCAGGCGGTCAGCGTTCAGCGCCACGCCGTCAAAATCATTTTCATCCAGCCGCAGCAGCTTTCGCAGCCGCCGCTAATCAGGGGATAGCACATGTTTCGATGGTTACGTGAACGGCGCAAGCGCCGCGAAAACGAGGCACGCAAGGCGCGGGAACAGCTACGGCGCAAGGCAGGGTTTCGCCCGCCTGAGAGCACGTTTATGGAAAGTCTGGTCCCGGATGAAATGACCGATGGCGTGGCGGAACGTTTCGCCACGCAGCTGGTTGCGCAGGAAGTGCAGGCCACCGGCCAGCATGAGCGCAGTGCAGGCAGCCACACGCACAGCCTGACACCAGTGAATACTGGCGCACACAGTCACAGCCCCGGCAACCATTCGCACCGCGTGATGGATGGAAGCCTCACCCACAGCTTTGACAATTCTCACAGCCACAGCCACAGCCACAGCCACGACAGTGGCAGCCATTCGCACAGCTACGACAGCAGCAGCGGCGCTAGTGACGGCGGCGGCGGCTGGTAATGCCATCACCGTGCCAGCCATCCGGCTGGCACGCTAATGCCATTCCCGGAGGCACCATGAGTTTTATTACCTGGCTGAAAGCCAAATTTTCTACACAGGAGACCAATGTGTCTGAGACTACCGTATCCGCAGCCACTGACGCTGCAACCGTCACCGCATCAACCGATGCAACCGCAGCCACTGACGCCGCTGTCGTTTCTGATGCTTCCGCATCTGCTACCGGCGCGGCTTCAACTGATTCTGCCGCCACCGTTGCTGATTCTGGCGCTGCTTCTGATGCTTCCGCATCCGTTGCCGCCGCTGATGTTGCTTCTGATGCTTCCGCATCCGCACCGGCTGTTGCTGATTCTTCCGCGACCGTTGCCGTTGCCGATGAAGACGCTGGCGATGCAGAAGTGGCTGCGGATGAGTCCGTGGAAGCGTCTGTCGATGCAGTCCTGGCAAAACTCAAGGAAGTGCTGGCTTTCGCCGGTCATGAGTTAGGCCACGTCTGGGAAGAGGCGGTCGGCTTCGCAAAAAAGCTGGCTTAACCTCCCGCTGAACAGGCCCGCTCCGGCGGGCCTTTTATTACCAGAAAGAGACGCAGCATGTTCACGATTAAATACGTTCGCGATAACGCGGCCCTGATTACCGAAGCGCAGGAAGTGTGCCTCGCAAAGCCCGGCAGCCCGCAGTATACGGCAGCGCTGGGGCTGGCAGAGGAATACGGCCTGAGCCATCCAGACCTGATTCAGACGTTTAAAACGGAAATGAAACCCACCGGCGGAATGCTCGGTTTGCTTTTCCGCAAACAGCCCGGCAGCTACGTGCTGACTACGGAGCGCGACGGCCAGCCCGGCCAGCCCGTTGCTGTGATTGTGTCCGACGCGCTGGACCCGAATTTGCCTGAAGTACCCGGCACCAGTTACCAGTTTGTGTATGACAGCGAAGCGGCTTTCATCATGAACCGTTACGGGCAGACGGTAGAACTGATTCACCGCAAGCAATACCACAAAGCGCCCTGACGGGGCGTTTTTTAGTGTTTCGTGCAATGTGGGACCACGGTCCCAACCGAACAACGTTTAACCAATTGGGACCACGGTCCCAACCGGAGCTACATGATTACGCCAGACAGTGCCGTCACCGTTGGAAACGTCACCGGCACCGGCTTTCTGGCCTTGCCCGGCCTTATGACGATTGGATCAGGTTATGACCTGAGCGACATCGACCTGACCGCCGCAACGCTGGACGAACGCGTGCGCTTTGCCTGCGACAGTGCGCGCCTGTATTGGGCCGCCGACGGCACGCTGAAGGCCGCCGCCGCCGACGTATGGCCGCTGGAGTACAGCGCCAGCACCGGGCTGGCAGTGGGGCGAACACCGCCCGAACCGCAGGCCACGAACTATCAGCTGTCGAGCCGTGGCAACAAGGCATCGTCCGTGACGGTCAACGCCAGCGCCTCGTTTATTACGGATCAGGGTACAACGGTCTCCACCGCAGTTGGGCCGGACGGCGGAGCCATTGGTGAAGCGCCGACCGGGTTTAGCCTTTACGGGGTTTACAACGCCACAGCAGGTGCCTGGCTGGTCAATGCAACAGGAGACACGCCGGGCAGCGAATGGGAGCGAATTGCGCTGCCATTTACGCTAAGCGAAGCTGGCGTGCTGCGCACTTACAACGCACGCTCCAGTTCATCCTCATACGTGTACGGCCTGACGCCGACGGCCATCCCCGCCGGGTATGGCGTGTCGTCATTCTTCCGCAGGCAGGATGGCACCACCGGCGTGATTTCAGGCTTTGTTCAGGTTGAGCTGGGCACCTACGCCACGTCACCAATCATTACCGATAGCACCGCCGTAACGCGTGCGGCGGCGTTTGCTTACGTGCTGACGCAGGGCGCAAAAGGCATGACCGTGAGCTACAGCGACGGCACCAGCGAAAGTTTCACATTCAGCGGCGAATACCAGTATCCGCTGCCGAATCCTAGCGCCCATTGGGGCGCGCGCTACATCACAAAGATTGCCTATCAGTCATGATATATCTGCGATTCCCCGACGAGGCGACCGCAATAGCGGCCTGCCCGAACTGGCGTACAGCCGACGGCTGGATAGCGCCTAAAGAGCGCACGCAGATTGTCGTGCGCGGCACCCTTTACGAACCCTCCACGCAGGACGCCAGCGGCACAGTCACCGCAGGCGCGGCGCTGGAAGGTTTCCATATTGACGTGATCACCGGCAACGTTCCGGCAGCCGCGAAGGCTTACGAACTGACCCCGGAGAATCCCCATTTTGAACAGAGCTGAGGCACACAATGGCAACCACAGGCATTGAGCCGGACGGAACGTGGCAGCAAGTCACCGACGGCACCGTTACAGCGGCGCTGCAGGTTAAAAACGGCATCATCGGTTTCTGTGATTCAGACACGCAGCCGGACGACGACAGCGAATACCAGGACTACGACAAAAACGTGACGATCACGCCGCCGACAATTGGCTGGATTAAGAACATCACGCCGGGTACACGCGGCGAGCTGGGTTACGCGAAAGTCGTGATCATTAAGTGATATGGCAGGGGTTAAAGAGTTATCCGCTCAAATCCGCAGCCTGCAAAAACAAATCCCCTTTGCGACCGCGCAGGCGCTGACAAGCGTAGCGCGCAAGATTCAGGACGCCGAACGTGTCGCGATGCAGCGCAAGCTGGAAAACCCGACGCCGTTCACCATTAAGTCGGTAGGTTCGACCGGCGCGCGACGCGACAACCTGCAGGCGAAAGTATTCGTCCGCGATATCGCGGCCAGCTATCTGGAACCGTTTGAGTTCGGCGGCCAGCACAAACTAAACAGCCAGGCGCTGCTTAACCCGAAGAACATCAAGCTGAACAAGTACGGCAACCTGACGCGCAGCAAAATGGCGCAACTCAAGGCGAAGCCGGACGTGTTTGTCGGTGAGATTGACGGCGTGAACGGCGTCTGGCAGCGCAAGAAAGCGAAGGGCAGGAAGGGCGCAAAACGTCGCAAGCGTTCAGCTAACGGAACGCACCGTGAACCGGTAAAGCGCAGCGCCCCGAAACTGCTTATCCGGTTCGGCGACGCGCTGGACGTGAAGCCCGTCCTCGGTTACATGGACCGGGCGGAAACGATGGCGAACAACCTGATGCCCCGCGAACTGAGCCGGGCTATCAACGCAGCGCTGGCCAGCGCCAAATGAGGACACGATGACGCACGTTATTTTGCCCCCGCTGGAAGAATACACGCCAGCCGACCTTCGCGAAGGCAGGGCCGCGCGGGCAGTTACCCGCAACAACACGCTCAACGAATGTGCCGCCGCAATCCGGCGGGCAGGTTTGACGGTAAGCCATGAGATCCGCGTTCACGTTCTCCACCTGGACGACGGTTTCCGCGTAGAAATTGCCCGATGCCCCCAATTGGGACCACGGCCCCAATCGCGCAGAATTCGAACAATTGGGACCACGGTCCCAACTCCCCCTACAGCGCCGTAGCCTCTGTTATTCACGCTGCGGCCATTTAATCCACGGACCAACCATGACAGAACACAACCGCCCGCAAACGGTCACGATCCACCTGACCGCAACGGATGAAACCGGGAAGCCGCTGGCCGGTATTCACCGGCAGGTAAGCATCAAGGAGATGCGCCAGCTTGATTACCCTGTCCTGGTTGAGGCAACCGCCGAAGCGGCCGCCGAACTGGAAGGCATCATCAGCACCTATTACGGCATGCAGCCCAAACCTTAAGTGGGACCACGGTCCCAACAGGAGCAGAAATGAAAATCCATTACGACGCGCGCGTCCAATACCCTGACGCCGCAGACGTTGAGCGCGTCACCGACGAAGTGATTGCAAAGTTGTCCCGGCATTTGCCGTCACGATCACGCTTTGGGGCAGACGTTATCGCGGCAGAAATCAAGCAACGTCTGTGCGCTGAAATCTGCGTCGAGGTTGACCTTGTGTTGAGCGCTTCGACTGAGCAGGCCACGCCGCAGGCAGCCCCCGCGCAACTGGTCGCCAACTGGCTGGCTGCCTCATCGTTTCGTGGGTCCCTCCCAGGACCTATTTAGATCGCGGGCATTGCGCGCCGCGTGTTTTCACTAGCTAAAAAATTTTGGTTTTTTGGGTAACAGGTAACAGGTAACAAATCGAATGAATCAGGCTGACTTTGCAAAATCTCATGGCGTGAGTCGGAAGACGGTCACAACGTGGAAGGCGCGCGGCTGGCTGGTTATGGAAGGTGACGAGGTGAACGTCGAGGCATCGAACGCGAACATCGAACTTCACCGCAAACCTGTTACCCGCCCCGAAAAAAAAAAGAAATCGTCCGTAATCGAGGTAACGCTGAGGATACGGATCGAGGTAACAGCGGACCAGCCGGTAACAGTGACGACGGAGACGACGAGCAACACATCGCCGACGTTGCCGAACGGTTAGTCAAAGAGTACGGCGCGAACCTGACGTTCGACGAGGCGCGCACCGTGAAAGCCAACTTCCACGCGAAGCTGGTCCAGCTGGATTACGAACAGAAGGCCGGGCGGCTTATGCCTTTTGAGGACATGATCCACGCCGTCGGAGATGAGTACGGGCGTATCCGTACCCGCCTGAACGCCATCGCGCCTGAACACGGCCCCCGCCTGAGATTGCTTGCTCTGACCAGCGACGACAAGGAATTTACCGCCGCGCTTGATGACATCATTCGCGAAGCAATGGAGGAGCTGAGTGCAGACGCAACCGAAAGGCCAGGCAGCGGATAAGCCTTCCGCCTGGCAGAATTTCAAAAGCCTGCTGCTGTCCGTGCGACGAGCCTTAAAACCGGCTGAACCGTTGCGCCTCAGTGAGTGGGCGAACAAATACGCGGTGCTGTCGAAAGAGACATCATCGCAAACGGGCCGCTTCCGTTCCTTCCCGTATCAGGACGGCATCATGGACGCCTTCACCGATCCGAATGTGGAAACGGTCAGCGTCATGAAATCGGCCCGCGTCGGCTACACCAAAATCCTAGACCACGTTATCGCCTATTACATCGGGCATGACCCGTCGCCGATTCTGGCCGTGCAGCCGCGCGAGGACGATGCGGAGGATTACAGTAAAACTGAAATCGCCCCGATGATCCGCGATACCCCGCAGCTGGCAGCGCTGGTCGGCGGCCCCAAAGCCAAAGACAGCAGCCAGACGATAGCGAAGCGAACCTTTATCAACGGTTCCAGCCTGACCCTGATTGGTGCCAACAGCCCCGGCGGCTTTCGCCGTATTACGTGCCGCATCATTTTGTTTGATGAGGTGGACGGTTATCCCGCCAGCGGCGCAGGCAACGAGGGCGACCAGATTGCCCTGGGTAAGAAGCGATCCGAATCCTACTGGAACCGCAAGATTGGCATCGGTTCAACGCCGACGGTGAAGGGCGTCAGCCGTATTGAGAAATCCTTCAACGACAGCGACCAGCGCTACTACTTCATGCCGTGTCCGCACTGCGACGAATTTCAGGTGCTGGAGTGGGGCGACCGCACGTCGTCTTACGGCATTAAATGGGACCGCGACGAGGACGGCAACGGCCTCCCCGAAACGGCCTATTACGCCTGCCGCCATAACGGCTGCGTTATCCAGCACACCGATTTACCGCTGATGCTACAGCGTGGCGAATGGCGCGCGACAAAGCCGTTTAAGGGCCACGCCGGGTTTCACATCTGGACCGCCTACAGCCTGTTCCCGAACGCAGCCTGGAAAAAGCTGGTTGAGGAATGGCTGGGCGTTAAAGACGACCCGGTAATGCGCCAGACCTTCATCAACACCACGCTGGGCCTGCCTTATGAGGATTCCGGCGAGAAAGCGCTGAGCGAGAAAAAACTGGTAGAACGCACCGAAATATTCGGCGCGGAAGTCCCGGACGGCGTTGCCCTGCTTACGGCGGGCATCGATACGCAGGACGGGCGCTTAGAGGTGGAAGTGACCGGATGGGGGCGCAACGAGGAAAGCTGGTCTGTTGCCTACGACGTGATCGAGGGCGATATGGACACGCCGGAACCGTGGCAGCGTCTTGATGCGTACCTGAAACAAGTCTGGCGGCGTGCTGACGGTCGCGGCTTCCCGATTATGGCGGCCTGTATCGACTCAGGCGGACACCATACGCAGGCGGTTTACACCTTTGCAAAAGAGCGCATTGGCCGCCGCATTTGGGCGATTAAGGGCGAATCCGCCCGCAACGGCAAGCGTTCCCCGGTCTGGCCTAACCAGAAGCCGTCCAAACGCAGCAAATCGGCGTACCGCCCGATCATTATCGGCGTTAACGCCGCAAAGGATGCGATCCGCAACCGGCTGCATCTGGACCCGCCCGCAGCGGGCGAACGGCAGGCCGGTTACATGCACTACCCGGCGGACCGCGACCTGAATTACTTCAGCCAGCTGCTGGCCGAGCGTTCGATTGTGAAACGTTCCGGCGGCTATCCGTATCGCGTCTGGGAACTGCGACCGGGCCGGGCCAATGAGGCGCTGGACTGTCGTGTTTACAACTACGCCGCGTTGCATGGCCTGATGCATTCGGGCCTGAAACTTAACAAGCTGGCCGACAGCGTGGAAGCCAACCCGGAAAAGCTGGTCGCCGCGCCGCGCGTGGTTGAGCCAAAGCCGAGCTTCCAGTTACCCGGCGTCATTCTTCCCGAAGAAAACAACGAGCCGCGCAAGCGCCGCTCGAAACGACTCCCCTCATAAGGCAACCCCATGCAAACACCCCAAAGCGGCCTGCTGGCCGGGATGAGCCGTGAGCAAATGCAGGCGATGCTTGCAGAGGCGCAAAAAACGCTTATCGAATTACAGCTGGGCAAAAAGGGCGTCTCGTTCAGTTACACGCAGGGCGACGGCACGCGATCCGTAACCTACCAGCCAACCAGCGTGGCCGACGTTACGTCCCTGATTATGCAAATTCAGAATGCTTTAGGCATTCGCGGTAGCCGCCGCCGTTCCGTGAGGTTCCGTTACTGATGAATACGAACGACGTCCGAATTTTAGGCGCGAACGGGCAACCGTTGCCACCGTCGCGGCCTCGTTACGGCGCGCTGCAGGGTTCCGGGCGCGTTCCGTATGACGCCGCTGATACGTTCAGCGATCAGATGGCCGACTGGCAGCCCGCCCTTTGGTCGCCTGATAACGAAATCAATATTTACCGTGACAGGATGGTATCGCGCATCCGCGATATGGTCCGAAACGACGGCTGGGCCAGCGGCACGGTAACGCGCATCCTGGACAACGCCGTCGGCGCGGTTTTCCGGCCGATTTTTAAGCCCGATTATCGCTATCTCCGCATGATGACCGGTATCAAAGGATTTGATGCGGAGTGGGCAGACGAATACGCGCGCTACCTCGGCGCGCACTGGCGAACGTGGGCGGAAGACGAGGGCCGCTGGTGCGATATGGAGCGAAAGCTGACCGTCTCGCAACAGCTACGCCTCCTGATGCGCCACAAACTGGTCGATGGTGACAGCCTTGTGCTGATGCACTACGACACGGACCGCCTCGGTCATGGCAATGCCAGTTACGCCACCGCCGTTCAGGTTGTGGACCCTGACCGCCTGAGCAATCCGCAGCAGGTTTACGACATGCTGAACATTCGCGGCGGCGTGGAAATCGACAACAACGGCGCGCCGGTGGCTTACCACATCCGGGAAGCCCACATGGGCGACTGGTGGAGCGGTAAGAAGACGATGACGTGGCAGCGCATCCCGCGCGAAACGTCGTGGGGCCGTCCGATCGTTATTCACGACTACGAACACGAACGCGCTGGCCAGCACCGGGGTATCAGCATTTTCGCCCCCGTCGTTCAGCGCCTGAAAATGCTGATTAAGTATGACCAGACGGAGCTGGAAAGCGCCATCCTGAATGCCATGTTCGGGGCGTTTATCCAGTCGCCTTACGATCCGGCAATGGTTGACGACGCGCTCGGCGATAACGACAGCCTCGGCGCGTATCAGGACGAGCGTATTGATTTCCACAACGACCGGCGCATTTCGCTGAAAGGCGGATCGCGTATGCCGATCCTCTTCCCCGGCGAAACCATTTCCACGGTTAACGCCGCGCGACCGTACAGCAATTTCTCGGTGTTTCAGGACGCGTTCCTGCGAAACATCACCGCCGCCACCGGCCTTTCCACGCAGCAAATCACGCAGGACTGGTCGAGCGTTAACTACAGTTCGGCCCGCGCCGCAATGCTGGAAGCATGGAAGACGCTCACGCGTCGCCGCCATGAATTTGCCATCGGCACCGCGCAGCCCATCGCCACCTGTTTTGTTGAGGAAATTCACTCCCTCGGCGGCGTTCCGCTGCCAGCCGGTGCGCCCGATTTCCTGACGGCGCGAACGGCTTACAGCCATGCGCAGTGGATTGGGCCGGGACGCGGATGGGTTGACCCGGTAGCGGAAAAAGAAGGCGCGATCCTCGGTATGGATGCCGGTATGTCGACCCTTGAAATGGAAGCCGCCGAAAACGTGGGCGAAGACTACGAAATCCTCCTGGAGCAGCGCGCGCTGGAGCGTAAGAAATTTGTAACGCTCGGCCTGCCGTTGCCGGAATGGCTTCAGCAAGACGAAGCCAAAGAAACGATTAAAAAACCGGAGGAAAAATGAATCTCCCGCTCTTAGCCCAGCGCATGTTTAACACGCCGCTGGCGCTTCACCCGCTGAAAGCCGAAGTGGCGATGGCGGCTATTTCGGAGCGGTTCGGCCTGACGCAGATCCGCGCCTCTGACGACCGCTGGGCGGACGGTGAAAGAGAGTCATTCAGCCGTAAAGCCCGCGACACCGGTTACACCGTGGTGGGCGGGGTAGCCATTATCCCGATCCACGGCACGCTGGTGCAGAAACTCGGCAGCCTTCGCCCCTACAGCGGCATGACCGGCTACGACGGTATCCGCCAGGCGTTTCTTAGCGCCCTTACCGATCCCGAAGTGCAGGCGATCATGCTGGATATTGATTCCGGCGGCGGCGAGGTTGCCGGTTGTTTTGACCTTGTGGACACCATCTACAACGCGCGCGGCACCAAACCCATCTGGTCGGTACTGACAGAAAGCGCCTATTCAGCTGCGTATGCCCTTGCCAGTGCCGCCGACCGTATCGTCGTACCGCGCACCGGCGGCGTGGGTTCCGTGGGCGTTATCGTCATGCACGTTGACTGGACGGCGAAAATTAAGGACGACGGATTAGCGGTCACGATCATCACTTTCGGTGACCGGAAGGCCGAATCCAACCCCTACAAAAAACTGAGCGAACAGGCCCGCGACGCCATTCAAAAAGACGTCACCACAATGGGCGAATTGTTCGTCAGTACCGTTGCCCGCAACCGCGGGATCTCTTTTGAAACCATCCGGGATACGCAGGCGGCGACATTCATCGCAGCCGAAGGCGTCGAGCTGGGGCTGGCTGACGCTGTAGCCTCGCCTGATGCGGCTTTCCGTGACCTTATCGCATTAATTGGAGACTGATATGTCATTTAAAAACTTTGCACACCTGCTGGGCATTAAACCGAAAGGTGCCGAAGGTGACGACGAAGACGAAAAAGCCAAAAAGGCTAAAGGCAAGCGCGCTGAAGAAGACGACGAAAAGCCGGATGCCGAAGACGACGACGACAAGCCGGACGCTGAAGACGACGACGACGACGCGAATGCCGCTGAAGACGACGACGAGCCGGAAGGCAAAAAGGCCAAAGGCAAAAAAGCGCAGGACGACGACGAAGACGAAGCCGACGCCAAAGTGGCGAAGGGCCGTCGCATGGAGCGTAAGCGTTGCGCCGCGATTTTCGGCAGTAAAGCCGCAGGCATTCGCCCGGACATGGCCGCTTCGCTGGCGTTCCACACCAGCCTGAGCGCTTCGCAGGCCGTTAACCAGCTTGAGCAGGCCGCCGCGTTCAGCGCCCCGCAGGGCGGGCGTATGTCTCTGGACGAGCGTATGCAGGGCGTGGAACGTCACCGCCTTAACCCGGATGCGAAATCCACCGCCGCCACCGGGCCAAACGCAAAAGTGACCGCAATGGTCAGCCTCTACAACTCCGCAAAAGGCATTAAATAATGACCGTTAACGCATTTGGACAGAATCCGTGGCAGCCAGGCGCGCGCTCGGACGCTTTTATTCCCGATCAGCTGATTGCCAGCAATGCGCCGCTGATTGTCACCGACGACATCACCATCGCCGCCGGTAAAAGCTACAAGCGCGGCACCATCCTCGGTCGCCAGTCGCTGAAAACCGTCGCTGCAGTGGCGGCAAGCGGCAACACCGGCAACGGCACCATCGTGGTGACCCTCGGCAGCGCCGCAGAGGTTGGGGCGTATTCACTGACCGCCACATCCGCGACCGAATTCAGCCTGGTTGATCCGAACGGCACCGCCGTTGGCACCGTCACCGCCGGGACCGCGTTCAGCGGAAACCAGCTGGATCTGACCGTGACCGCAGGCGCGACCGCGTTTGTTGTGGGCGACGTGTTTACCATCACCGTGACCGCCGCCGCTGGCACCTACGTGCTGAGCGTGCGCACCGCGACCGATGGCAGCCAGGACCCGTCCGTTGTACTGGTTGACGATGCAGACGCGACCGCAGGCGCGGTGAAAGCTGGCGGTTACTTCCAGGCGTCGATTAACCAGAACCGCATCACCTTTGATGACAGCTGGACCGTTGACGATCTGAAAGCGGAGTTGCGCGGCAAGGGCATCTTCCTGAAAGACAGCCTGAGCGCCACGCCGGTTTAACCCCCCTGTAATTCCCTGAATGTGAGCTTATGCCCTTAACCGGGCAGGGCTTCGCACGTCCAAAATTCGCCCGGTTAGCGCCGGGCTATGCGAGATTTTATGTCAGAAAACAACCAGAACATTTTCGACACCGCGACGCTCGTCGGCGTCGTGCCTAACCTGCTGCTTTCCCAAAACTGGATGATTGACCGTTTCTTCACGAACATCGTGGAGAGCCAGACCGAAGAAGTGGCGATTGACGTTGACGTTGGTAAACGACGTATGGCCCCGTTTGTCTCGCCGCTTGTTGCCGGGAAAATGGTGGAAAGCCGCCGTATGCAGACCAACGTATTCAAGCCCGCGTACATCAAAGACAAGCGCGCCCCGGACCTGCGCAAACCGATTCGTCGCCAGATTGGTGAGCGCATTGGCGGCACCTTCACCGGCGCGGAGCGTATGCAGCTGAATATGGCGTTTGAGATGGCCGACCAGATCGACATTCTGAACCGCCGCATGGAGTGGATGGGTTGCAGCGCGCTGACCAGCGGCACCGTCACCATCAAAGGCGAGGGCTTCCCGGATACGCTGATTGATTTCGGGCGTGATCCAGAGCTGACCATCGCGCTGTCCGGTTCGGATAAATGGCCGACCGTTGTCGCCGCCGGTGCAACCAACACCCAGCCGACCGATGACATTGAGGAATGGCAGGCAATTCTTCTGCAGAAGTCCGGTGCCGCGCCAACCGACATCATCTTCACCAATGCCAGCTGGAAAGCGTTCAAGAAAGATACCTCGCTGGAAGGCGCGATCATCTTCCCGAACATGAACCCATCCGGGAACCTGATTAACCCAGGTCCGCAGATTCAGACCGGCGCGGTCTGTAAGGGCTATTGGGGCAACTTCACGCTGTGGCTGTACAACGATTGGTACGTTGACCCGGACACGGACGAAGAAGAACCGATGATCCCGGATGGCAGCGTAATCCTGACCAGTGCGGCCCTGATGGGTACGCGTGCGTTCGGCATGATTCTGGACCCGGCGTTCAACTACGGTGCGATGGCCTACGCGCCGAAGACGTGGCTGGAACAGGACCCGGCGCAGCAGATTTTGCTGATGCAGTCCGCGCCAATCGTGATCCCGAGTCGAGTTAACGCCGCACTTTGCGCGACCGTGGTGTAACGGATGGCACCCCGTAGAAATGCAGCGGCAGAAAATGCCGCTGTAAACGCCTCAGAGGCGTCCGAAAGCGAAACCCCGACAACCACAAGCGAAGCGGCAGAAAACGCCGCTGCGTTTGATTCCGGGGCCAATTCAACCACCTCAGACACCACCGGGCCGGATAGCGGCGAAGTGGAGGTCGTTGTGCTGCCAAAACGCAGCCTGAAACACAACGGCAAAAAGCACCGCCAGCACGCCAAATTGCATCTGCCGGCAGAGGAAGCAGAGCGCCTCGAAAAGATGGGTTTTGTTGTGTCATACGTGAAAGCCCGCGCGGAAGCGCTGGCCGCTGAAGGCGTGACCGTATCCGTTGACGACGGCGTGCGCATTCGCGAGGCGTAGCGATGATTGACTGGGACCAGAACCTTCTGGCCCCGCTGCAGGAGGTATTTGGCGAGCCGGTGAATTACCGGCCCGCTGGTGCGGCTGCCTACGATATTTCCGGGATTTTTGACCGGGCTTATACGCAGGAAGTTGAGCCACTGGACGACGGCGACCCGACGATCAACACCACGCATCCGGTGTTGGGCGTTCAGGACTCCGCGTTTCGCAAACCTCCGCTGCAGGGCGACCGGCTTTATATCGTCAGCGTGGCGCAGGTATTCGTCGTTAAAGACGTTCAGCCGGACAGCCACGGCGGCACCAAACTCATTCTCAACCGCGTAAAAACCGCATGAATTCAGCAACCATCCGAACGCTGGCCGTGACCGCACTGAAAACGGCAGCGACGGACGCGGGCGACCGCGTCTATTCCCCGCGCGACTGGCCGACAAACAGCCCGGATTATCCGGTGTTGCTGGTCCAGACGCCGTTCGAACAAAAACACTCAATGGGGCGAAATGCCCCGCAGTTCACCACAGTGACCACCGTCCGTATCACCGGGCGCGTGGAAGCGTTCGACAGTGACACCAACAACGGCGCGATGCTGGCAGAAGATGCGCTGGAAACCCTGAGATTGCAGGTTGAGCAGGGGGTAATCAACAGCTACGAGCTGTCGCGCCAGACGCAGCAATACAAGGAAGTTCGCTCAACGATTGACGTTGATTCCAGCGGTGAAAGCCACATTGGCCAGCTGCTGTATGAAATCGACGTCGAGTATTACCAGGACCCGGATGATTTCTTCCCGGTTGCCACCACCACGCTGGAAGGCATCGACCTTCGCATCAAAGAGCCGGACGGCACCACAGTGCCTGGCTTTAACGCTGACCTGACCTAAACGAGATCCCCCCATGAAACTTAAACCCGCAACCGGGCGCGCAGTGCGCGATCCGGTAAAAGGCACGCTCTTGCCCGCAGAAGGCGCAGAGATTGAGCTGGACACTTTCTGGCGACGCCGCCTCCGCGACGGCGATGTGGTCGAGGTAACGCTGGACCAGACCGGCACCGGCGAGACGGAAACCACTACGACCTCTACCACCACTACAGCCAGCGCAACCGCGTCGGATGCCACCGCGACAGACACGGCCAGCACGACCGCGACGGATGACACCACAGCGGACACGGATAGCACTACCACCACGGACAGCACTGAGGCGACCAGCTAATGACGATCTCGTTTTCCAATATCCCGAGCAAATTGCGCACACCGCTGTTTTACGCGGAGATGGACAATTCGCAGGCCAACAGCGCCACGGCCACGCAGCTGACGCTGATTATCGGCCAGCAGCTTAGCACCGCAACACAGCCCGCAGGCGTGCCGTTCCTTGCGGCGTCGGCGTCTACCGTGGGCGGCATTTGCGGTTACGGTTCGATTCTTCACAACATGATGACCGCCTATCTGGCAAACGACACTGCTGGCGAGATTTATATTCTTCCATTGGCAGATGGCGACGATCTGGTTACTGCGACCGGCTCTATCACTATCACAGCCACGGCAACCGCAGCGGGTACGCTGTCGCTGTATGTTGCAGGCACCCGCGTTCAGATTGCTGTAACCACGTCAGACTCGGTGACCACAATCGCCGCTGATTTGGCCACCGCCATGAATGCGAAGACTGCCCTGCCAGTTACGGCATCGGCCAGTGCTGGCGTGATTACGGTGAAAGCCAAGAATGGTGGCGCGCATGGTAACGATATTGATATGCGTCTGAACTATCTCGGTGTTTCAGGTGGCGAAGCGACACCGACAGGACTGGCGATTACGTTTGTGGCTATGAATGGCGGCAGTGGCACCCCGGATCTCGATGACGTTCTCGCTAACCTCGGCGATAAGGGATTTGATTTCATTATTAACCCCTACACCGACACCACCTCGCTGGACTCGGTAAAAACGTTCCTTTCCGACTCTACCGGACGCTGGAGCTATGCATCACAGCTTTACGGTCACTCGCTCGGCATGTTGGCGGGAACCTATGGCGAACTTACCGCTGCAGGAGAGCTTCGGAACAACCAGCATGAATCCCTCATCGGTATTTATGACTCGCCAACCGCACCGTGGGTATGGTCAGCCGCTTGTTATGGCGCGATGGCAACCAGCCTGCGCAACGACCCCGGTCGCCCGGTGCAGACGCTGGAAGTTGCTGGCGTCCTGGCCCCGCCGCTGGCGTCACGTTTCAGTATGACGGAGCGCAACAACCTGCTTTACAGCGGCATCTCCACTACCACGGTGAGCGATGACGGCACGGTGCAGATTGAAAACGTGATCACCACCTACCAGACCAACAGCTATGGCGATGCGGACGACTCCTATCTGGAAATCGAAACCATGTTCCTGCTGATGTACGTGACGCGCTATCTGCGTGACGTGGTGACCACGAAATATGCCCGCATGAAGCTGGCCGCCAACGGCACGAAGTTTGCCAGCGGTTCGTCCATCGTCACGCCGAACACCATCAAGTCGGAGTTAATCGCGCAGTACACCACGCTCGAATACAACGGCTACGTGCAGGATTCAAGCGGGTTTGCGTCTGGCTTGATTGTCGAGCAGAACAGCAGCAATCCCAACCGCGTAGACGTGTTGTGGGATGGCGTGTTGATCAACCAGCTGCGTGTGTTTGCGCTGCTTAACCAGTTCCGCCTCCAGGCATCTTCTTAAGGGATTAAAAAATGACAGATACCACTAATCGCCTCGCCGGTACGGCAAGCGTAACCGTGGATGGCGTAACGATCATGGTTGTGGGCGATTTCAAATACAGTCCGTCAACCGTGAAGCGTGAAACCCTCAGCGGCATGGACAGCGTACACGGATACAAGGAAAAGCCGGTTCCCGGCTACATTTCCTGCCAGGTGCGTGACAGCGGCGGGACCACCGTCGCCGACTTCAACAGCCAGACCAATGTGACCATCTCGGCAGAGCTGGCGAACGGAAAAACCATTATCGGCTCCGGCCTCTGGTCCGTTGACCAGCAGGAAGTGGATAGCGAAGACGCGGTGTTCGCTGTGAAGTGGGAAGGCTTATCGGTAACGGAGAGCTAACAGTGCAATCCGTATTCATTAACCAATTTGGCCCGCAAGGGCCAATGCCACTGCGTGAGCCTCTGTTTCATGAGGTGGAGAGCTTCTACGCTGAAGCCAAAAAGACCAACGCACATAACGCGATGGGCATTCTGATTTCAAAAATTTCCGGCGCGTCAGCCGCAGAAGTGGACGAGCTACCGCTTACCACGCTGCGACAGGGGCAGGCATACCTGCTGGACTTCATCAACCACGATCCGCAGGCGTTCACAGGCCCGTCGCTGGAAGTCACGCTGGAAAAAATGATTACCAGCCTGAACGGGCAGGAAGCATGGCAGAGCGTGACCGTTTCCGAGCCGACGTTCGCGCAGTTCAAAACGTATTACGACAAGCTGGAAAAGGGCGACAGCTATGCGGCGCTTTTGTGGCTGGCCAGTGATATTTCGGGCGTAAATCTGGTGGCATTAAAGAAAATGCCGATCACCAAATTCCGCGAGGTGGAGAAGTATCTGCTGGGTTTTTTGCGCTATTTCCCGGAAGGGACGAATGGGGCGACAAGCTAGCCGAGGTTACTTACTTCTGGAATTTTGGCGCAGACGCCGGTGAAAGCATGACGTGGAGCCGTTTGCAGTACTGGGAACGGCAGGGACACCGGATCAACAAACTGAAGGCTGCAGCGAATGGGTAACGCGTTTGATATTGAATTACGCGCCGATGACAAAGTATCGGCAGCGTTAAAGAGCATTGACGATCAGGTACGCGCGCTGCAGCCGGGGCTGGACAAAACAACAGACGGCCTCAAGCTGGGAGGGCAGGAAACGCAGGACGGGCTGTCTGAAGTTAACCAGTCATTCCAGATGCTAGGCCGGTTCGCCAAAGATAACGTGCAGTTTATCGGCGATATGGTCCCGCCGTTGCGAAACTTCACCGGCATGGCCGGAAAGATGGGCGGAGTTGTCGGAAAAATGGGGCTGGCAGGCGGCGCTGCCTATCTGGCCGGGAAAGGCGTTGTAGCGTTAGGCGGGAGCCTGAGTGACGCCGCCAGCGACGCTTACGGGCTACAGGTTGCGGCACAGAACGCCGGGATGACGGTGCGGGATTTCTCGCAGTTATCCGGGGCAATGCACCTGCTCGGTACGGATACCGAAGCAGCACGCGGCAGCGTGGAAGGGCTTTATAAGACCTTTAACGATGCACTGCAGGGCCGTAACAGTGCAGCGCTGGCCGTAATGAATCAGGTACACGCGCAAATCGTTAAAAATGCCGACGGCACCGCCAACGTACTCGGCACAGTGGAAAAGCTGGCTGACGTTTTCCCGAAGCTGACGCCGCAGAACCAGAAAACGGTCGCGGATGCGCTGGGACTGAATGCTGACCAGTTGCAGCTGCTTCGCGCCGGTGCGCATTTTAAAGACCTGCTATCAAAATCCGATTCTGTTGGTCTGACGGTCGATCCCGCAGTTAACCAGAAACTGGTTGAATTGAACCGAAACCTGACCGAAGCCAGCGCCTCATGGGACGGATTAAAACAGCGGGCCAAACAGAAAATCACCAGCGCGGTGTTATCAGATGGCTCGGTTAATGATGGCCTGAAGGGAATCAGTGACGTGCTGGACAATGGCGTCAACCCGATTTCACTCGGCCACGCGTTCGGGCTGAACCGTGGCAATGACGCCGATATGATGCGCCGTGCGCTTAAGGATAAGGCGTTTCAGGCGACTTTATCATCCGGCGAGCTGGAAGATCTGCTGACCGGGCGCATGAACGACAGCGAACGCGGTAAATATCAGGTGCGCTACGGCCTGAGCGACCGAGCCAGCCAGTTAAAAGCCGACATGGCAACCGCCAGCACTCCGCAGGGATTGCCGGTGCAGGGCAGCGGCAATGTGAACCCTTCTGCGCTTTCCGTTGTGAATAATAACCCCTGGAACATTCGCTATGCCGGACAGGCTGGAGCCACGCCGGGTTCGGGCGGTTTTGCGCGGTTCGGTTCGCAGGAAGCGGGCGTCAACGCCGCCGACCGCCAGCTGGATCTTTATTATTCAGGGGCATCAAAAAACGTTGATCACCCGCTGCGCACGCTGGCCGAAATTATCAGTAAGGCATCCCCGGCCAGCGATGGCAATAACACGCCGCTGATGATTAAAAACGCCAGTAAAGAGCTGGGCGTTGATCCCAATCAGTCGCTGGACCTGAGCGATACCGGCATGCGTTCGCGCGTGCTGGCCGCGCTGTTTAATCAGGAAGGGAATAACCCGCTCGGCGCATCGCAGATCCAGTCAATCTTGCAACAAAAATCAAATTCACTGGTGGCTCCGGGCGGTACGCCGCCGCTGGTCTCCGCGCCATTATTGCCGACCGCAGCGGCCCCCGCAGCGCCGGTTCCGGTATCGGGTGGCAATTCCGAAGCGCTGGCCAGCGCCTTATCAGCGGCGCTGAAAGAATCGGGCATGAAAATTGAACTGACCCTGATTGATGGCAAAACCGGGCAGCGTCAGACCATGAGCGGCAGCGGTTCGAAGGTATCCACCGCGATGCAGTTCCCCTGATAATCGTTAACACAACCCACACCAAACCCGGCCTCGCGCCGGGTTTTTTGTTTCTGGAGATCGGCAGATGACGATTGTATCGAGCGCCATTTCCGGTGTGCTTGGCACGTCCGGCGACACATGGAGCTGGACAGATAATTTAAACGCCGCCTCGTTCCGTGGCGTGCCGTTCGCGGTAGTTCACGGCGACGGCTCGTTTGGCCGTCGGCAGGCGGTACATGAATATCCTTACCGCGATTCCGTATGGGTAGAAGATATGGGCCGCTCCACTCGGCGTATCACGCTGACCGGCTTCATTATCCAGAGCAGCCGGGTTTACACGGCATCGGATGTAATGACCCAGCGAAACTCGCTTGTAGCCGCCGCAGAAATGGCCGGTTCGGGAACGCTGGTTCACCCCACGCTGGGCGAGCTGACGGTAAGCGTGCCGGAAGGCGGCCTGCGCGTGCAGGAAAGCGCAGAGGAAGGGCGTATTTTCCGCTTCACCCTGACGGTTATTGAATCCGGCCTGAAAGTATTCGCGATCACCAGTTCAGCCGATGCGGCATCCACTGTAAAAACCTCCTGGCTTTCAACCATCACCACCACGGCGGCCCGGTTTATTTCGGAAGTGAAGGGCGATCTGCGCACGGTATCAGCCGCGATCACCACGCTGAAAAGCACGGCAGCCTACTGGACCGCTATGGTCACTGATACCGTTGAAGAAGCAACGAACCTTGCCAACGTGCTTAAAAGCACATTCGGGACCACGCGGTACGGGCGCTACAACACCGGCAGCGTCGGGGGCAACGCATCCGGCGCGACAACCAACACCGACGACACGGCAGACACCGACGACTACGACGGTCTGGTCGCCAGCACCATTGCATCGGCTATTCAGAACAAAGCAGCCATAGACACCGCCGTCAGCGCCGTTTCAGACGTAGGCAGCATTGATGATTTCAGTGCAGCGATTCAGGCAGTGTTCAACGAACTGCTGGATCTCACGGCGGGCGGCATGGACCTGATTAACATGCTTGAATCGATGGCGGCGTTTGAGGACACCACCGCCTATGCCGATGACACCGCTACCGAAATCACACTGGCTGCCCGGATTTACCTGAATTCATTAAGCGCCGGTGCGATGGCTTACGCCGCATCGCAGTACACCCCTTCCAGCTATGACGAAGCAATGGACCTGACCCGCCGCGTTGTTGACGTGCTGGACGCGGTAACACTGCTGGCAGCTGATAACGCTTATGACGACGTTTACCGCCAGCTGCAGACGCTTCGCGACAACATCGTCACCACGCTGGCCAACAACGGCGCAGATCTGGCCCGCGTCCAGACCGTTACGTTTTCCAGCCCGCTCCCGGCGCTGACGCTTGCTAACCGGCTTTACCAGGACGCCAGCCGCACTGAAGCAGTAATCAAGATGGGCGACCCCATTCATCCGGCGTTTATGCCGACCAGCTTTAAGGCCCTTACGTCATGAGCGACGAGTTAACCCTGACACTTAACGGGCAGATCCTGTCTGGCTGGGATTCAACCCGCGTGCGCCGAAGCATTGAACACCTTCCGTCAGATTTCGAACTGTCGCTGATGGATTACTACCCCGGCAGCGATAACAAACAGATCGTTAAGCCTGGCGATTCGTGCGTGGTGAAAATTGGGACGGACACGGTCCTTACCGGATACGTGGACCGCTGGTCACCGATGATATCCCGCGCCCGGCACGCTGTGCAGGCCGTAGGGCGCAGCAAATGCGCGGACCTTGTGGATTGCTCTGCCTACTGGAAAAACAACGTGATCAGCGGCGCAACACCGCTGCAGATTGCGCAAAAACTGGCGGACCCATACGGGATCACCGTATCCAGCGACGTGACGTTTGGGACCACGGTCCCACAGTTCACGCTTAATTGGGGCGAATCGTCACAAGAGGTAATCGACCGTATCACCCGCTGGGCGGCGGTCCTCTATTACGACAAGCCGGATGGCAGTCTTTACCTGACGCGCGTTGGCACCACGCAGGCCGCCAGCGGCGTCAAGCAGGGGCAAAACATTCAGGAAGCCGCCTATGAAAGCACGATGGACGAGCGATTTTCGGTTTACACCGGCGTCTCGATGGGCGTTACCCCGATCAACGAGGAAAGCGGAGACGATGCCTACGAGTCGGTCGCGCTGGCGACAGCCACCGACCCGGAAGCAGCTGCAATGCGATACCGGAACCGCACCGTAATCATTGAAAGCACGATGACCGCGAACCAGCAGGCACAGCAGTGCATTGACTGGGAAATGAACCGCCGATACGGGCGTTCTAAGCGCCTGCTGGTCACGGTAGACAGCTGGCGGGACAGCGCAGGGAAATTGTGGGAGCCGAACACGCTTATCCCCATCTCCTTGCCGGTATTCGGCCTGACGGACGAGATCTGGCTCTTGGGCGAGGTGACTTATGTGAAAGACGATCAAGGAACCCGCGCCGAAATGGTCCTCATGCCGCCCGCTGCATTCAGTGTCGAGCCTTACCAGTTTTACCAGAACATCAAAGAGGTTTAATGGAAATCGCCCGCTATTACCGGCAATTGAAAATGATGCTGGGGATCGGGCGCGTCACCGCGATTAGCGATGACGGCGTGATCCAGAATCTGCAATACCGCACCGCGCTGGACGTTCGCAGCGACACGCCGCGCATGGCCGAATTCGGTTTTTCCTCCGCACCGCCGGTTGGCAGCGACGTCGTGATACTGAGCCTCGGCGGCGACCGTTCCAGCCAGGTCATTATTGCCACCAACCATAAATCGTCTCGCCATACCGGACTCGAATCCGGGGAAACGGTTATTTACAACCAGACCGGGCAGTACGTGAAGCTGACGGCCAGCGGGATTTCGGTTGAGGCGAACGGGCAGCCGGTCACGGTCGCCAACGCCACTACCGTCACGATCAATGCCACGGATAGCGTCGTAATGAATACGCCGACGCTGCAGGTAAACGGCAACGTACTGGCAACCGGAGACATCACCGACAACAGCGGCAGCAACAGCGCCACGCTGAAGCAGCTGCGCGACACCTACGACGACCATACGCACCTTGTGGAAGGCGTTGAGACGGGCAGCGGCACAGTGACCTCGGAAACACCGGGAGAGGCCGTGTAATGACCGACATCAAAACCACCTGGAATCCCGCAACCGGGACCGGCGACTGGCAACAGGCGGTCGGCGATCTGGAATCGGGTAATGACCTGCAAACCGCGATTTATATCAGCCTGTTCACCGACCGGCAGGCCCGTTCGGATGACAGCTATGACGGCGACGACCGGAAAGGTTGGTGGGGCGATTTAGACGCCGACTACCAAATCGGATCACGCATCTGGCTTTTGAAACGCCAAAGACTCAGCACCACCGTGGCAAACAATGCCGCCAGCTACGCCAAAGAGGCGCTGCAATGGCTGATTGACGACGGGATTGTGGAAAGCGTCGCCGTCACCACGCAAATCGTTTACCCCAGCCGCCTTTACATGGCGATCACTTATCAGAAGCCCGACCGGACCAGTTCAACGGTTAAATATTATTGGGTTTGGGAGAGCTAAAAAAATGCCATTAAACAGGCCCACCCTGACGGAGCTGCGTAGCCGCAATAAATCATATTTGCTGACGCAGTTGAAAACCGTTGGCGCGCTTTTGCGCTTTTCAAACATGGGCATTCTCGCTGACGTGGATGCGGGAATGTCGTACTTGCATTACGGCTATCTGGACTGGATCGCGAAGCAGTCAAACCCCTACACCGCGACCGATGAGTATCTGGCCGCGTGGGCTGCCCTGAAAGATATTTATCGCAAAGCCGCCACTGCTGCGACCGGGCCAACGATTACCTTTACCGGAACATCCGGGAGCGTTATCCCGGCGGCCACCGTGCTTAACCGCTCGGACAGTTATCAGTACACCGTCGATTCTGAGGTGACAATTGCCAGCACTGGCAAAGCCACGGGCAAGATTACTGCTGTGCTGCCAGATACCACCACGGATTCAACCGGCGGCGGGGAAGATGGCAACGCCGATGCCGGAACCGTCCTGACGCTGGACGTCGCACTTGATGGCGTCGACACCAATGTGACGGCTACCGCCGCGATCACTGGCGGGGCAGACATTGAGGACGAAGAGGTGTTTCGTTCGCGTATGTTGCTGGCCTATCAGGAACCGGCACAGGGCGGCAGCGACGCGGATTACAAAGAGTGGGCGCTGGCTGTTTCCGGCGTCACGCGCGCCTGGGTAACACCGCGACTTTTGGGCGCTGGCACCGTTGGCGTGTATTTCATGATGGACCCGGACGGGGCGACCACGAACGATAACAGCTTTCCGACCGGCACGGACGGCTATGCGACGAAAGAGACGCAGTATTCCGGGCAGGTAGCGACCGGCGACCAGCTGACCGTTGCTGATTACATCTACAGCGAGCGACCGGTCACGGCGACCGTCTATGTTGCATCGCCGATTAAAACCGCGATTGATTTCGAAATTAGCGGCATCGCCACGGCAAGCACCACGGTTAAGTCGGATCTGGAAGACGCGATCAGCGGCATTTTCTTTGATAGCGGCGAGCCGGGCGGCACGATTTATCTGACGGATATTATCGCGGCGATTGCCGCCGTTGACGATACCGCCGGGTTCCTGATGACTTCCCCGACAGAAAACATCGTTATGGCCACCGGAGCGCTTCCGGTATTGGGAACGGTTACTTACGCATGAGTAAATTTTCTGCTGCTGAATATCTGGCTGGCCTGCAGGCGCTTATGCCGTCAGGCAAAGTCTGGCCGCGCGACGTGGACGGAGTACAGACCGCTGTCCTGACCGCGCTGGCAAATTCCTTTTATCAGTCCGGCAGCGATGCTTATGGCCTCCTTGCGGGTTCGTTCCCCAGTACGGCCACCACCATGCTGGCTGAATGGGAAAGCACGATGGGCCTCCCGGATGATTGCACCATCGGCGAGACGTACAGCACATCGGCCAGGCAAAAAGCCGTTGCCACAAAACTTGCCACTTCCGGCGGGCAATCGGTCCAGCACTTCATAGATACCGCGAAGGCGCTTGGTTACACCATCACTGTTACAGAATACCGGCCAGCGAGGGCTGGCCTTTCCCGGTGCGGGGCCAATATCAACGGGAACGACTGGCGATGGACGTGGAAAGTGACAGCCCCGAACACGACGATCACCTATGCACAGGCGGGCGTTTCTTATGCGAATGACCCGCTTGATTCATGGGGGAACAAGTTGCTCGAATGCCGACTGAAAGATATGGCCCCCTCGCACACGATCCTCCTTTTTACCTACGAAACCGCCGCCACGGCATAACGGACAACCCATGCAAAAGATTTCAAGCATCACTGATACCGCTGATTCTAGCGATGAATTTACCGATGGTGACGGCGCAAGCGCGGTCGAATCAACCGTGCTTCCCGCCGCTTGGTTCAACACGATCCAGCGTGAACTTGTGGCAGTGGTGGAAGCCGCTGGTCTTACCCTTGACCCCACGGATGATACGCAGCTGCTGGCCGCGCTAAAAATTCTGTTTACCGCTAACACCACCACAACCAGCTAATACCTCTCCCCGATTGATTTCCTGAATTTTAGCGCCTTCACTGGCGAGGATTACCCATGCAAAAAATTAGCGCCTATACCACTACCGCAGATGACGACGGTGAGTTTACCGATGGAAGCGTAACGGGCGGGCAGTCACCGACGAACCTTGTGGCAGCCTGGTTCAACATGATCCAGCGCGAACTGGTTGCTGTGCCGACCGCTGCCGGGCTGACGCTTGATCAGACCAATGACGGCCAGATCATTGCAGCGATGAAGTATCTGTTTCCGCAGACCCGAAACTATTTCTCTGAGATTGCCGCGCTCGGAACTGATGCCGTTGCGGCAGCGCAGGCTAACCTCGGCCTGACCGGCAGCGTTAACGGTGAATACCCTGTCGGCGCGCCAATTCCGTGGCCGTCGGATACTCTGCCAGCGTCCGGCGCTTTCGGTTTTATGCAGGGCCAGACCTTTGACACCACGGCCTATCCAAACTTGGCGGTCGCGTACCCCAGTGGCACCTTACCGGATATGCGCGGCTATACAGTGAAGGGCAAGCCTTCCAGCGGAAGGAACGTTCTCTCACTGGAGGCTGACGGGGTTATCTCGCATACCCACACAGCGACCGCAGCCAGCACGAACCTCGGCACCATTACGTCCAGCAGCGCCGGAGCGCATACGCATTCCGTATCGGCCACAGCGGCAAGTGCAGGCGATCACTATCATGGCAGCGGTTTGCGTTCGCCAAGTAACGGATCGTATGCAGCTGTTTATGGTCTGACTACCGCCGCATCTGGAACCGGCGCATTTTCCGAAGGCGGTTCGGCAATCGCCTCACAGCCATACACCAACACAACCGGCGCGCATACCCACAGCGTGTCGGGAACGGCGGCCAGCGCCGGTGCGCACACGCACACAACAGCCATTGGTTCGCATACGCATACGCTAACAGTCGGATCAACTGGCAACACGGAAAACACAGTTAAAAACGTTGCTTATAACTATATTGTGAGGCTTGCATGACATTCGCATTTTCAACAGAAAGTCAGGACGTTGTTGTTTACCACTACGATGGCACCACCGGAGAATACCTTGCCACAACAACTGACACGATCCCCGCTGGAACGGGATTACCCGCAGATGGAACCGAGGTGGCTCCGCCAGATGCCGTGGACGGTTACGCGCGGGTGTTCAGTTCGGGTAGCTGGGGGCAGGCCGTCGATCACCGTGGAGAAACGGTGTATTTGAAAGCCACTAGAGAGGCGGTTGTTGTAACGACAATCGGGACATTTGTGGACACGGTAACGAGCATTGCCCCAACGTCAGATTACGATGTTTGGAACACTGAAACAGGCGCATGGTCAGAAGATACGTCATTAAAGCTGGCCGCAGAAACCGAAGCGGCGGTCAATAAGAAGGCGGAGTTGATGACAACGTCTTATCAGCAGATTGAAATTCTGTCTAATGCCGTTTCGCTGGAGCTGGCAACGGATGCCGAAGTGCTGATGCTGACCGCCTGGCAGAAGTATCAGGTTTTACTTAACCGTGTCGACACCAGTGACCCGGAGAGCATCACATGGCCGGATGTGCCAACAGAGGCTGATGTAGTTGCCGCATCCGAAGCCGCTGCCACGACAGAGAGCGCTGAAACCACTGAAAGTGACACAAGCGCACAGGCATAAAAAAAGGCCGCGCAGGCGGCCTTACATTGCGTTTTACATCACAAGGGAAGCGTAACGACGCGCGTGGTTTTTTCAGTTATTGCGCGACAATTTGGTGGCAGGCTTTTGTTGATGAAACTCATAGCACCGACCGTTACATTATCGCCAATTTCCAGCGCGTCACCAATGACGCAACTATTTGACCCCAAAAAGAAATTATCGCCGATCACGATTTTCCCCTCACCACCTTTCCCGCTATTGCCGATAACGGAGTTTTGCGTCAGTTGCATGTTGCGTCCGGCGATCACCCGTTTGGAAACAACCACACCAACATGGTGCGCAATCCTCAAACCTTCCCCAATCTGAGCGCCGAGCATAATATCGCAGGAAAACCGGCCCTTAATCCGTGCGTGAATACGGTACGCCATCCTCTTATGGCCGTTCTCATAGAGGTAGCTGGCCAGGCGCCACCAGAAAACATATTTAAGGCCAGGTTTGTTACGCATCCGTGACGCCATCCGCCACCACGAAAATCCCTTTTCCTGACCAACTACTTCAACGTGCCAGAACCGCTTAAGCTGTGAAAATGTCATTCGCTTTATAATCTCAGTGCGCAATAAAAACGCTTTATATTCAGTGAGTTTAGTATTCCCTGACGCTATATAACGTTCTGAAGGCTTTGAGACAAGTGGTTCAAGATGATATGTTACGCGCATTGACGTGTTCTCCTGTCGTAGAAGACCGTTGATAGCCCTTGCGGCTGGCGTGCTGCAAGGGCACCTCCTCTCTATTTATCCTTAAACTTTTTCTCAAGCTGTGAAATCATTTCATCTAACTCTGCGCTGCTGCCTGGCTTACCGGCTGCTTCCAGAACCGCCTCAATACGGCGCAACAGTTCCGGCGCAACTCCACGCAGGGAAATATCCACGTTTTCACCGCTGTACTTCGCGGTCACCCCGTCACCAAACTTGCGTACCGTTGGCTTTACCTTTTCCTGCTTTTCCGGCACCGCAGCGGACGCTTTCAGCACGCTGATAATGTGATCCGTTTTCAGCTTTTCGCCCGCGTTGCGGTAAGCCTGAAAATCAGCGGCCCGCGCCAGCATGGCGTCGGCGTGGTCCGTGTAAACGGCGTACAGTTCGTCACCGGCGCGCGCCGACAATTCGGTCGGGTTATCGAACAGGCGGATCACTTCCATCGGCAGCTTCGCGGTATTCATGCAGCGCGTGATGATTTTGCGGTCCTTCTTTTCAGCCGTGGCTAAGGCGCTGACGTTCCCGGCGAACTGGTTCTCCAGCAGGCGGGCATAACGGCGACCGCGTTCGTAGGCGCTGGTCTGGCGGTAGTCATTGCCTAACTGCGACAAGGCGGCCATTTGCTCGTTATCCAGTTCGCCCACCAGCACGCGGTAGTCGCAGCCGGTGTAAATAGCGGTCTTGCGGCGGCGGCTACCATCTGCAACCTCCACCAGCCCGTTAACCTCACGCCCAAACGCCGGAATAAGCTGGCCGCCTGAGACGAACGAGGGGATCAGATCGTCAAGTGCCGCTTCGGTTAATAACTCTTGCAGGCGCTCGTTCTCACCCCATACAAGCGTTTTGCGCTCTACCTGACCCGCCGGAACGGTGCGAAGGGTAAACTGCACCTCACGCCCGCATACCGGGATTGCAACCGTGCTGCCGTTCTTCATGCCGCCCGCGTATTTGATAATTTCGTTTACTACCGGCGCGGTGGCTGGCGCTGAATTGTCAGCCGGCTGGCTTGTTTTCACCTTGCTTAGATCAAATTGTGGTGCGTTACGCATTCCCTTAGCCATTACGCGGCCTCCTCTGTATTCCAGCGTGGTTTGATTAGTCGCTCATAGATTTCTTCGCAGACCGGGTTCCAGATCTCTACCGCGTTGTTCCAGGCTTTGTTGGTTGAGCGCTGGTTCGCGGCCTGCTCATATACCGTGCGCATACGCACCTGCCCTTTGCCTACCTCGTCGGTCACGCGCACCACTTCTTGCAACACCATGTTGCCGAACGCTTCACGCATGCACTCTTCCATGTAGGCTGACTGGCTGCCCGGCGCTTTGCTGTATTTGGTGATCAGTACCCGCACTTCAGGCTCAAAGCCGTGAAGGTCAACGTTCGCCAGAAGGTCACGCATGGAAACGAAGAACTGCTGCGCTGAGCTGTAATCGTACATTTCTGCCGGTGTTGGCGTGATGATCACATCGGACGCGCACACCACATTCATGGTGCCGACGCCTAAGTTTGGCGCGCTATCAATCACCACCACATCGTAATCGTCGGAAACCGTAGCGATTGCGGCGCGGAGTAACTCATGCGGTGCGGTTGGCAGTTCGCCCGCTTCTGCCAGTGGCATAACTTCGCTTTCAATGCGGTGAATAGCCAGGCATGCCGGGATAATGTCGAGGCTTGGCCAGCAGGTTGGCTTGATGGCGTAGTATGCGTCGGTGCGTTCGCCTAAATAGAAAGGCAGCAGCGTGTCGTCGGCGTGAATATGCAGGTCCGGCACATAACCATGATAAAGCGAGGCGGTTGCTTGCGGATCGGTTGCATCCACCAGCAGCACGCGGTAGCCCATCAACGCCAGCCACTGAGCCAGGTGGACCGCTGTCGAGGTTTTGTAAGCGCCGCCTTTATGGGCCGCGACACCTACCGTTATTGGCGGCTGGCCAGCCGGGCGGCGTGGAGCCGTACCGAACACCTGGCGCATATAATGGATCTGGTCAAAGGTGTAACCCTCACGCATTTCAGAAAAGCCGCGCTTCACCATATCCGGCACCGGCAGGCGGCCATCATCTTCAGCGTTACGAATGGCTACCGGACTGACGCCCACTAACTTTGCCGCTTCCTGAATTCCCCACCGACGCGTAATGGTACGCGACGAAGGGGAGTCGTCCCCGAATTGATACTCCGCGATCAGCTTTGTCATTGCTGCTGCGCGGGTTATGCACTCATCTAACCGTGTTAAAAGACTCATTTGTTTCTCCTGTCGCTTTGCGTGTTTGCATTAAAACAACGAAAAAGACGCAAAGCAAGCGATTTTCCGCAAAGTAGGGGCAATTTATGACCGCCCTATGCGAACAGGAACCACGGAGAAAGCGCGCACGGTATCTCCTCAAATATCTGTGCTCTCGCAAGGTAACACCCCTAACATAATGATTTATCAACACTCTCTGCTTTAACCGACCGGGTAACGAGGCCCGGAGAACACAACAAAAACCACCTACCATTAACGCCCTTCTTAATCGCACGAATTGCACCCACCTATAACGAAACACAACCACGGAACACAACACGAAAGGGAACGATCACCCCATAGGGATGGCGCCCGCCTATTGAAACACGATCACCGCCTAATCATTGGAACATATTCCCGGAACACATCGAAACACACTTTGCCATTATAC
>LIDZ01014889.1_pt8 | contig 29226 bp, 23 predicted proteins | sample 644651 | NCBI WGS metagenome assembly LIDZ01 (sample SAMN03856242, study PRJNA289617) | food metagenome | isolation source: wine grapes on drying loft during traditional withering process | host: Vitis vinifera cv. Corvina | place: Italy: Gargagnago di S. Ambrogio di Valpolicella | collected 2014-01 | reverse complement strand
GAAGAACTGTACCTGCCGCTCTGCGGTTTTGCGGCCTTCAATGGCACCACGGGTTAAGTCTTCCGCCTTCGTGCCATCGATTCCGAAGACATGCCCGAAATTGACACCTACCAAATAATCATTGACCCAAGCAAGCCCTGAAATAGACTTTCGTCCCTCAGGTAGAGCACCTTCAGACATAGCCCGTTCCACCGTAGCATGCAGTTGCCCCGTATCCCCGCTCTTCAGCAGGAACTGGTTGAACTTCGGCTTGTCAACGTTAGCTAATAAATAACACATGCTTCCGGGCTGTAGTTCACCCTGCTCACCGCCTTTTTGGAAGGGAACTCCGGCCAACGCCGCGATATCCCCATCCCCAGTAGCGTCTATAATATAGTTGCAACGGACAAAGGAGCGTCCAGTTTTATTCACGATAACTACGCCTTCGATCCTTCTCTTGTCCTGTGACAGCAGCACGTCATAGACAAAGGTGTGATAGAGCAGAGAAACGCCGCTTTCCATTGTCGCATCATCATAGACCCGCTTCAGCACCTCCGGATCAATAGGTACCCAATCCAGAGTCTGCTCATATTCTTTGCGGTAATCAGCGTTGCAGGCCATCTTCATCCGCTCCATCAGCTTCATGCCGATACCACGAATAATAGGCTTCTCTTTATCCGTAAACGGGCAGAAGGCAGGAACAAGGGCCACCGTTCCCATCCCACCCAGAAATCCTCTTTGCTCAATTAACAGCGTCTTGGCCCCGCCTTCAGCAGCGCTTATCGCCGCGGCTATACCGGAAGCACCACCGCCGATGACGACGACATCCACTTCACGGGAGACCGATATGCTCTCTGCAGGCCAAGCAATTTGACTCTCACTCATTCGTATTCCTCCTCCAAAATGATAGATTTATATAAAAGCTTCCGTCAGACAAACGGTTATTTCCCTTCCAGGCACAGGCGGACCAGATCATCTACATGTGCGGTCGCCAGACATTCGACGGTATCTGCTGCGCCGTAATAAATCTTGACCTCACCCGAATCCTCCAGGATCATTCCACCAGGGAAGATAACATGATTGCGAAAGCCATCCTCGATTTCATAGGGAGCCTCAGGAGCAATCAGCGGTGAGGAGGCCATGCCAATAACATGGCTCGGATTCTCCAAATCCAGCAGCATAATACCTGCGGTATAACGTTTTTTCCAGCTGTCCTCCCAGCCATTTTTGCCGCGACTTGGGTCCAGATCAGTAGTATGAAAGGTGGTCAGCCAGCCTTGCTTGGTCTTTACCGGAGGTGCGCCGGGGCCAATTTTGTCATTGGCATAAGGGACGTGCTCTACACCAAGCACTAGCTGGGAATTTCCCCAGTAGCGCAGATCTGGAGAATCACTCATCCATATATCAAAACGGTCTATACCACCCCGGCTATACACCGGCAAAGGACGTTCCAGCCGTACATATTTCCCGCCGATCTTCTCCGGAAAAAGCACCATATTGCGGTTGTCCGGCAATGACAGGCTGAGCACCTCGAAATTCTCAAAGTCTTCGGTTGTCGCAATTCCGCCGCGCAGTCCATGTTTCGTATCCACGGCAAAGCACATATAACATTTGTCTTCGATTACCGTTAGTCTAGGATCATATACACGAATGACCTCTTCATCGTTCCAGGTCCAGCATGGCATAGGTTTAACTTCCCACTTCAGTCCGTCATCGCTGAACGCCAGTCCTAAATTCGTTGTGCTGTGTGCAAACACGGTACCTTTCGCGGCATCGCCGTAATCATTACGAAACACCATGACGTATTTCCCTCTGAATTTCGTAACCCCCGCATTAAACACAAGTGCGGGTCCATAAGGCACGTCCTGCGGTGACAAGATAGGATTATGCGGATAGCGGTGAATCAGAGGACTTGAATGCAGCGGGCCAAGCGTTATTTCATTCATGGAAGAGTCTCCTTTTTCAAAAAGTTTAATAACGTTATTCTGTAGTTCTATATCTAAATCAACCTTTAACAGAACCAGCAGTTACCTGGATAAAGGTTTTGTTCGCCAAGATATAGACAATCAGCATCGGCAGTATGGATAAGCATGCACCCGCCATCATTAGGTGAATCTGCATCGCGGCAGAAGAACCATAGCGGAGATTGGCCAGGCCAACGGTTAGCGTCTGTAATTTCGGATTAGTCATCGTGAATACCAATGGCAGAATATATTCATTCCAGGAATGACGGAAAGCGAACAAACCCGCAACACCAAGACCTGGCGTGAGTAACGGAAGGATAATTTTAAAGAAGGTACGAATAAAGCCTGAACCATCGACCATGGCCGCTTCGTCTAATTCACGTGGAATGGCCTTAAAGAATCCTTGCAGAATAAAAAAAGTACTGGAGTGTGCACTGATCAGGATCAGAATGACGCCCCAAAGTGTAGTATTCAAGTGCAGCATGACCATTAGATCAAACTGCGGCCGTAACACGATAGCTCCTACGGATATGAACATGGTTGATGCTTGAACTCCTACATACAACGATTTCCCCGGAAAATCTCTCCGGTCCACCACATAGGCGGCCATCGCCGCCACCAGCAATGTGCCAACCGTAACCATAGTGCTTAAAAAGGCGCTGTTCCATGTATACTGGGCGAAATTCGTCTGTTTCCACGCCTCTGCATAGTTGCCGAACTGCCATGTCTTAGGAAATAGACTGCCACCAGTCATCATCTCTGCGCCTGTTTTCAAAGAACCTGAGAGCGTCATTAGTAACGGAAATAAGGTAAGCAGAGCCGTAGCCAGTAGAAACAGCCACATTAAGGTACGGGCAAAAATACTTGCCAGCCGCACAGTTGGTTTTACAGATCCAGCTTGATTGTTCATGTCTTGACTCGCCTCCTAGAATACCTTGTTCATTTTTTTGGTTGAATAATAGTACACGGCGGTGATTCCGCCAACGATGAGAGCAATGACAAAACCAACCGCGCTCCCGTAACCAATCTGCTGCTCAACAGGCGAGCCAGTGGATACAGGGAAAAGTAATTTATACAGGTACAAATACATCACCTCTGTCTTGCCGATTGGCCCACCTTCGGTGATGACCATGATGCTCTCATACCCTTTAAGGGAAGCAATGATCGCCAGCATAATAATCATCTGCATTACCGGACCCAGCATCGGAATCGTAATGTAGCGGAATTTCTGCCCGGCATGAGCACCGTCAATCGAGGCACTCTCATACAGATCCTGCGGAATATTTTGCAGCCCAGCCAGAAACAACAGCATATAGTTCCCCACCGCTCCCCATGCGGCCACAATAATGACCGTCATCATCGCATGTTTGGGTCCAAGCCAATCAATCGGCTGGGCAATAATATGGTATTTCATCAATAGTTGATTAATCATCCCGTTATAGGAGTTGAAGATGTTGTAAAATACAACAGCAATGACTGCCGTACTGATCACCGTTGGCACAAAATAAATGCCCCGCAAAAAATTGCGGCCGCGCAGTTTGCCGTTCAACAGTACAGCCAACAGCAAAGCCAAAGGAATCGTCAACAGCAGCTTACCGCCAGCAAATACAAAAGTATTGCCGACCGATTCCCAGAACAACTGATCGCCCACCAGCCGTCTGAAGTTGTCCAGCCCCACAAATAAGGCGTCCCCATAACCCACATAGTCATAGAACATATAGCGCAGCATCCAGATTAATGGATAAATACCCAGTACCAAAGTAAGAATCACACTTGGAAATAGAAACAGGGAGTTTTCCCGGAGCCTCCTCCATTTGTACATTTTGTACCCTCCTAAAAGTTTTGATAGCATAGACTTCTTGATATTACTTCGCAAAACTACTTCGGAAGCATTAGCTTTAAGTTTTGTTAGCATATAGCTACACTGATTTATAGGGACAAAAAAAGGGGCTTTCGTCAAAAGCTCACTAATAGCCCCTGCCTTATTATTCAGCTTGCGGTTTACTTGGATCAAAGGCTGGATTTGGGACTACCTTTGCCTCGCGTTTTTCAACTGCTTTAGCTAAAGCGTCGTTATATTGTTTATTAATGCCTGCAGTGATTTTCGGCAAATCGCCACCCTCAAGCATGTATTTAAAGAATTGATCCGCATAGCTGGAGCCTTCTGGAGTTATGCTCGGAGCCACTGGCCACAGCGAATCGTGTTCGCCGATTAGGAACCCTTCCATACCGGCAATTTCCGGATTTTTGGCTTTCTCCACAATGCTCGGCACTACTGCAATCCCGAATCCCTTCTCATGATACGTGGTCAGGATCTCGTCGCCGTACATGTAGTTCATAAACTTCCATGCCGCATCTTTGTTGGCTGACTTCTCACTGATCCCCAGCCAAGTACCCGCGGAGACAACCTCGGAGGTTCCTTTAATCTGACCGTCAATCGTTGGGGCTAACGCGCCTGCCCATTTAATTTCTGTCGGGAACTGATCTTTGTACACTCCAGGCTCTGTAGAGAATGAGAGGTACATCCCGATCTTGCCGGCGGCAAATTGGGCACGCAGCGGATCAATGTCCAGTGTTTCTGCACCAGGAATGATGCTGCCGTCCTCATACATCTGCTTGAAATATTCTATAGCCTGTGAATAGGGAGCGAAGTCGAATTGCCCTGTTTTAAAGTCATAGCCGAGTCCCTGATAGCCGCTGAGCGAGAGAATTTCACGCATGGACCGGTCAAAGGCCTGCTTTGGATTTTTAAAGTTAAGCGCGAAGCCGTAGATCCCCTCTGACTTGCCTGCTTCTGTAATTTTTTTGGCATCGGCAACCATCTCTTCAAGGGAGACTGGCGGAGCAGCAATACCCGCTTTGGCGAATAGGTCCTGATTGTAGACCAGTCGCAAGGTTAAACCTGTGTTGGGAAGCGAATACAATTTTCCGTCGAAGCGGTTCACCCCATCAATTAATACGGTCGAGAACTTCTCCTTCATAGCTTCATCCAGATAGGAGTCAATTGGAGCCAAGTAGCCTTTTTTGACAAAAGCTTCGGTGTTGGCACTCTTTAACCGCAGTACATCCGGTGCTTGATTACTGGAGAAGGCAATATCTACGCTTTGTGTATAATTCTCGGACATTACAGTCAGTTCAACCTGAATGTGATCCTTATTAGTCTCATTAAATTTGGTGATTAGCTCCTTGATATATTCCTGATCATGACGGTCATCGGTCCAATACTTAAGCTGTATGGGTGCCGCTGCTGCATCCTTCCCACCCTCTGCTTTCTCTGTGTTATTGTTAGTTCCGCAGCCTGCCAAACTAAAAGCCAGGGTAAGACTCAAACCGAATATTCCTATCTTTTTCCACATCATGACTACCCCTTTTATTCGTATTTGCTTATGCTTTCTTCTTCTTCATTATAAGATCCGGACAAAAAGAAGGGAGTGAGGCAACCTCACTCTCCAGGGATAGGATTCTATTGTCTTTTACAGATTTGGCGCATCTGGATGGTAACCGGCCCTGAACTCGGAAGGGGTCAACCCGGTAATCTTTTTAAACATTTCACTAAAATACCTGCGTTCCTCATAACCTACGGCCGCCGCTACCTCTTGCACAGATAAGCCTTCCACCAGCAGCTGCTTGGCCTTAAGAATTTTTTCTGAGGTCACGTATTGTGTGACAGTCATCCCGGTGATCTTCTTGAACAAACTGGAATAGTAGCTGTTGCTTAGATGAACATGTGCTGCGCATTCGGTTACAGTAACCTCTTGGGATAAACGTCCGTTGATATAGTTCAAAGACTCGTAAATTATCCGTTGTCCGTCAGACAGCGAATGATTCCTGACGAGTTCGGTTCCTTCCCTGCATAACGTCAGCAACTGCTGCTCCAGAATGGATAATGGCAGCCCGACATTCCCCCTCATCGCTTTGAAATGCAGAACATGGGGCTGAATATCCTGAAACGGCACTAGCTCATAAAAGGTACGGATCGCAGCTGCGGCCAATTCATCCACCAAGCTAAGCAGGTAATCAGGATTGGATTGCGCGACCAACGCTTGCAGTGCACACGAAATATCTGCCAGAATAGCGGTAGCCCGCTGGACGTTGCCGGAACGCAAAGCCAGCAGCAATTCATCCTTATGTTCGAGTGCAAAGGGCGCCTGTCTGCCCGACATAGGCAGCTCATCATACGCAATTGCCGTATTTCCCTCTGTAAACAGGTGATAAGCCAATGCGCGGTCTGCCTGCCGGTAGGAATCTGGCAGCTCGCTGGTCTCCTCTACCCTATCACCCACTCCCACGGAAACGGTAAACTTGGTATAACGTTCAATGTTTCGACAGACATATTCCGCAACCTGAATGGGGTTCATCGCTACGGAATCATTCATGACGGCCAGAAATCGGTTGTGTCGAGCCCGGAAGACAACACATCGAGTATGCTCTGTAATAGTCTCTTCCGTTATATTGTGCAGGGAGAAGCGAATCAGCTCTACTTCATGTACTGAAAGCTCAGCTATCTGCTCCTGAAACTTGTCGATCTCAATTAGCAGAACCACAAATCCCCTAGGCTCTAGGTCAATATTCAGAAACTCCCAGCGCCGCTCCGCCTTCTCCCAAGGTGTGCGATGACTGACGAGTAGAGCAAAATATTCCTGGCGAAGAACCGGCATGCTCTCCCGCAGCTTGTTCTCCATCTCACGGAGGCTCAGCAACTTGGAGCGCTCCTGAATAATCTGTTCTTTGGCCTGCAACACCGCTTCCATAATATCCTCCACCGTAAACGGCTTGACGACAAAATTGAAAGCACCAAGCTTAACGGCTTGCTGGGCATAATCGAAATCGGCATACCCACTAATAATGATCACCTTGCAAGCCAGATTCTGGGCAAGTATGGCCCGCACCATCGTTAGCCCATCCATCCTGGGCATGCGGATATCCGTTATAATCAGATCCGGTTGCACTCGGCTGATCAATGCCAATCCATCTTCACCATTGGTGGAGACACCCGCTACTTCGATGCCGTACTCGGCCCAACGCATGGCTGTCAGCCCGTCTACTACACTTTTTATATCATCTATAATGCAGAGGGTAATTGGCTTCTCTCTATACATCCTGATTCTCTCCTTTTAGGGGTAAAGAAATAACGACAACGGTTCCGTGATCAAGCTCGCTTTCAATATTCAGTTGGGCTTGCTCTCCATAGTACAGCCGCAACCGACTGATCAGATTGGAAACCGCATAGCCCTGCTCACCTTCCTGTCGCTGAAGTGCAGCCACCTGGGCCTTGTCCATTCCCTGCCCGTTATCTCGCACCGTGATCTTCCACCATTCTTCCATGGCATTCCCTTCGATCTCTATCGTAATCACCCCGCCGTTCTCCATATCACAGAAGCCATGTAGAATACTGTTCTCCACCATGGGCTGCAAAACAATTCGCGGCACTGGCAGCTCCAGCAGCCAAGGTTCTCCGATATGAATCTCATATTGAAACAAATCTGTGTAGCAGTAGCTTTGCAGCTCCAGATACTGACGCACATGCTCCAGCTCCTTGGCCAGCGTAGTGATTTCAAGCCCCTTATTCAGTCCAAGCTGAAATAGTCTGGAGAGGGAGACGACCATTTTCTGTGACTCCTCCACCTGCTGCAGGTTAAGCTTCCAATAAATGGTGTTGAGCGTGTTATACAAAAAATGCGGGTCCATCTGTGCCGACAGCGCTTTGATCTCCGTCGATCGTTTATTCGTTTCTGCCTCTTTCACCTCATCGATCAGCACCACAATTTGCTCCAGCATCCGGTTAAAGCGGAAACCTACCTGCGCCAGCTCATCCCCGCCCCCGCTCTCAAACCGGGCCGACAGGTCATTGCTTTCCACCTTTTTCATTACCTTTAGCAAACCCTGCAGCGGCCTCAGCAAATAGCGGGTGAAGGCCCCCGATACCAATAGAGTAATGATGAATGCGCATACAGCAATGAATAAAATCATCCACTTTACATAAATCATATCCTTAAGCACATGATCCTTAGACTGTATCGTCAGCATCGTCCATTCTGCCACCTCAAGCGGCGCATAATTCAATAGATACGAATGGTTATTTATATCGTAAGAGGTGTCCCCTGTAGATTTATTGTTGATCAGACCAGCCAAATCACCGTTGTCCACAGCTTGCTGGATTAGAGGATCTTTCACAGCGTATACTGGCAAACCCTCTTTATTCAGCAGCAGCCGCGCAGAGCCCGTATCTGTCTCCGACCCTAACAGCTTGCGCAGCCCTTCCTCACGGATATTAACCACAATAAATACATCCTTGACCGGAGTATCGAAGATTGGCTTCAGGAGCAGCGAAATCACGCGATCTTTTCCCGAAAACAGCATGTCCTCATGCCCCTCCACCCAAACGTTTCGTTGCTCCTGTTCAATCCGCTTATACAGCAAACTATTATGGAAGCTTTCCTGCCGGTTAAGGTTCATGGAAAGAGGGTAGAAATCTCCGATTGGCGTAGCTATATAGATGGAGTGAATGAGCGGCTCGGCAATCCGGGCCTGTGAGAATACATTGTCCATATCAGACAGATGAGTAAAATATTTATTGCTATTGCCAGCGTTAACATCCTTGAGCATTTCTTTAAAAGGCTGGCTGATCATAAATGTCATCATAATTAGCATAAGCTTGTTCAGCTTCTCATCGACAATTTGTGCTGATTTCACAACGTTATCCTGGGTCAGCTTCATCGCATTTCTTTCCAAAATGTCACTGGCTATGGAGTAGGAGAAGCCCCCTGAAATCAATATTGAAAGTAGGATTACTACTAAAAAGGCGCTTTGCAGTTTATTGCGAAACGAATTCCATCCTGTATGTCCCAACCTTCCACCCTCTTTCCCAACACAAGCTCTATTCACTGATTATGTCATTCTCCTTCCGCTTCTACAATGCTTCCGCCGGATCACAGTGGATTTACCGCACTTGAATAGTGGAATTTCCGCCCTTTTCATATGGACTCTGAGCGGATGCTCCGCGTAATGAATAAAAACGAAGTTTATAAAGTTAACGAGTAGGATAGTGAAATAAACTCGATAATTATAGCTTGAAATAAAACCGTCCAGACGGTATTATTAAATAGGCGGTGATAATAATGGACTCAACTAAAAAAGAATTAAAAAGAGAATTGATCCTTAAATCTGTTTCACAGATTGTACATGAAGAAGGTGTGGAAAAATTAACCTTGGAGGCTGTTGCTAAAAGAGCAGGCATCAGTAAAGGAGGATTGCTTTATCATTTCCCCAATAAAGATACATTGATTCTAGGTATGATCGATCAGTTATCCAATCACTTTGTGGAAGAGTTTAATAAGAGGGCAGCAGCTGATCATCATTCCAAAGGAAAGTGGACGCGGTCCTATCTGGACACATCGCTTTTCGGAGATAGCGATATGTATGATCTGTACACAGCAGCACATTTTACTAATCCCGAGATGCTACAACGGCTGCAGGACGAATATTCTGAAATTCAGAATAAAATTGAAAATGATGAATTAGACCCTGTACGCTCTACGATTGTCCGCTTGGCAATAGATGGTTTATGGTTTGCTGAAATGTGTGGGTTAGCTCCTCCAAAAGGAGAGCTCAGACAAAAGGTTATTGAAGAGTTAAAGGCAAGTATTAAGGAGGATGAATAATGGCATATTTTTTTCTGGCAGTCTCTATTATTAGTGAACTGATTGGAACTTCAATGCTTAAGGCTTCAGAAGGTTTCACTAAATTATATCCAAGCTTATTCACTATCATTGCGTTTTTTATCTCTTTCTTTTTTATCTCTTTAACGCTCAAAACACTTCCCTTAAACATGACTTATGCCATCTGGTCTGGGGCAGGAACTGTCGCTACGGCTCTTATTTCGGTACTGATCTGGAAAGAAAAAATAAATACAGGTGGCACTATAGGCATTACTTTAATCGTGATTGGCGTTGTGGTTTTGAACTTATTCGGTTCAGGGCACGGTGGTGAGGCAAAGGGTATAACAGAAACGACAAGCTCAGTTGTACAAAATTAAGAGAAGCGAGATCATAAGTATTAGACAGAGTAATACCAGTTGTCCAAAGCAGGATAGACTATTGATTTAGCGAATACTCCATCTATGGATTATTTTTACGAAGTTCGTAAATAAAAGTTATATGCAATTACTGTAAAAAATCGAGGGATGTATATGAAAGCAGTGTATCCAGGATCGTTTGATCCCTTTACTCTAGGACATCTAAATATTTTGGAACGTGCCACCAAAATATTTGATTCTATTACTGTTGTTATAGCAAAAAATAATCAAAAGAAATATATGTTTACTCCTGAACAAAGATATAACATTGCTCTGCTATCCACTGCCCACTTAAAAAATGTTTGCGTCGTAAATTATTCTGGAATAGTAGCCGATTTCGCTAATGATGAAAAAACCGATGTGATTATTCGAGGAATCAGAGGCTCAACTGACTTAGACCATGAAATAAAACTGGAACAATACAATAGTAAGGTCTGTACAGCAGAAACAATATATTTGACTCCCAAAACGGAATATTTAAATACAAGTAGTACATTAGTAAGAATGTTTATTGAATCCAAAAAACTAGATTACGTATCGAATCATATATCACAAGAAGCATTGGAATATATAAAATCTCTATTTAATGGAGGGCAGATTCATTGCTTTCCGCCACAATGAATATTCGCTAATTATACTGACCATGAACGACAGTCCCACAAACTAAAACCAGCCAAACACTATATACTCGTGTTTGGCTGGTTTTGTGGGCGGTATAACCAGATTAGTTATCTCACCATTTAAGCAACGTATCCACCTTCACCGGCAAACCGGTAGCCATCGAACGATTGGCGGCAATACCGGTCATGATCGACCAGGCGCCATCCACATGAGACGCTGCACGGTTAAATCGGTCATCGATCGGCCGTTCAAAAATATCCCGCAGCATCACCGGATCTCCACCGCCATGACCGCCGACTCCTTCCTCAATTTCCACTTCATACGGTTCGGCAAACTGAGGAAAGATAGTGATCGTTTTATCTTTCACTGCGCCCTCCTGAGCCTTGCTGCCACCGGCATTCACATAGGATTGTTCGACGACCTTAACTTCCATCCGCCCCTTCGTCCCGTTGAAGACAACGATAAAGCCCTCCCAAGGTAAATAGGCATTCAGTGAATAATTCATGATGGCTTTGTTCTTGTATTTGACCATAACGCCCATCGTATCTTCAATGCTGATGTTATCCCCAAACACACTCTGATCCCGCAAATATCCATCTTCATGCTCGGTATCCAGATACATAGCCTTCAGCTGTTCATTGTCTTCCAGATGCAGAGCAAAGGGATCATTCTTCGCTGCCGCACTCCCATGAACACGCTGATAGAATTCACTCACACCACGTTTCTCGGCATTTTCTCGGCCGTAGAATCGCAGATCGCCCATCGCAAATACCGTTTCCGGACGCGAACCCAGCCAGAAATTCATCAAGTCAAAATGATGTGTTGATTTGTGAACCAACAGTCCGCCACTGTTGCGTTTATCGCGGTGCCATCTGCGGAAATAATCTGCTCCATGCTGTGTATTTAACAGCCATTCAAAGTTGACGGACAGCACCTCGCCAATGGCCCCGTCCATGATCAGCTCACGGATTTTGGTATTATGCGGGGCATAGCGATAATTGAACGTAACCCGCAGTTTTTTGCCGGTCCGTTCCACAGCGTCCAGAATCTCCTGGCATTTCTCTTCATCAATAGTCATCGGTTTCTCGGAAATTACATCACAGCCAAGCTCCATAGCCCGAATAATATAGCGGTGGTGCGTACGGTCAATACTCGTCACAATCACTGTATCCGGCTTGGTTTCAGCAATCATGCGGTCAAATTCATGCGCTTTATACACTGGCACAGCATGATAATCATATTTCTCCTGTAAGAGCTTGTTGGCATGCGCCATTCTTGCTCCGTTGACATCACATAAGCCCACAATCTCTGAGGTTTCCCGGTAGTTCGTGGTGATCTCACCATAGAAGAACTCAGCCCGACCGCCAGTACCTACAAATACGTATTTCTTCTTAGTCACAATTATCACTCCATCAATTATTGTTTTGGTTGCGTTTTCTTTCTATAGTGTATAGTATAAAATACATCTAAATCTAAGCTTTTATTAGCGATTCACGCCTAAACTATGTATATATTATCTTATTGTATAAGAAGGAGTCCTCCCCATGCCAGATGCACTCCATTCACAGTTTTTCATTGAACAGCTCAAACGGACCGGACCTTTCAGTATGGACATTGACCATGTTCACGATGGCTATGAAATCTACTATTTAGTGGCCGGCGAGCGTAACTATTACATCAATAATCTCATATACTCTCTGCGCAAGGGTGACCTCTTATTCATTAATAAGAACGAACTGCATCGTACTACCGTCAAAGGGAAGGCGCGTCACGAACGGATCTTAATTAACTTTGAAGAGGTTTTTCTGCAAAAGATCGGGGCACCAGCTGCTCTCAATTTCCCCTTTATGGCTACTCAATGTTTGCTGCTCCGCCCAGATGCCCATGAACAGGGTATTATAGAAAATATCCTCTACTCCATGCTACAGGAACAGGCCGAGCACCGGACACAGCGCAACTTGTATCTCCAGACGCTGCTGCTTCAATTGTTCATTGAAATGGGCAGAATCCAGGAAATGCAGCGGGAAGCCATTGCTCCCGAAAATAATGAAAAGCAAATGAAGGTCTATGAGATCATTGATTATTTACAGACGCATTATGGCGATAAATTAACTCTGGCGCAGTTGTCGGAAGAATTTTATATCAGCAGTACTTATCTGTGCCGTCTATTCAAACAAACCACCGGTTTCACGATTATTGAATATCTGAACTATATCCGCATCCAGAAAGCCCAGCTGCAACTGCGCGAGTCAAACGCCAAGGTCACCCAAATTGCCGAGGATACCGGCTTTGACAGCATCGCCCACTTCGGCCGCGTCTTTAAGCAAATCGCCAAGCGGTCACCCTTGCAATACCGGAAGCAGAACCGCTGAGGCCGTCGTTAACAGACATTATTTATTATTCGAGTAGGAAGGCTGCGCCTTTTGTGAGGCCATTTTTGAAATTAAAGGGATTTCTTCCCTCTAATATTGTAGAATTTTATGTTATTTAGGAAATAGAGGGAAATAATCCCTCTATTTATGGACACATCGATTATTTAAGTCCAAATGGGCAGATTTAGAGGGATAAATTCCCACTAATCTACATATTGGTCTAATTGATGTACATTTAGAGGGATATTTTCCCGCTATCTATATTCCCACTTCATTTCTTATTATTCAAAAAAGGAGTGCTACCCGCCATCGACGGGTGAACACTCCTTAATGTCATTCTCAGCTTCAATTTCAGCTCTCTGTAACTCTGTTCTCCAAGCGGATCACTGGAGCAGCCGCCAGGCCAAATCGCACAAAGGCATATCTGGCCTGATACACATGTGTATCCGGGTCGAGATCCTTATCCGTCCAGCCCGGCTTATCCTTAAAGCTGTCTGGACCTATCTTATACACCTCACCCTTGAGGTGATGATGCGGTCCCAGTAAATTGCGGCAGCTGTTGGTCAGTACCAGTTCAATCCTGTTGCTGCCACTCTGCAGAAACGGGGTAATATCCGCTTCATACGGCTCCCAGAGAAACTTTTTCACTACGTTTCCATTGATGGACAGCTTGCTGACGATGGCATCGGGCGGCGACTGAAAGAGCCATTTGGCTTGTAAAAGCTCCTCTGTGTTAAGCTCCAGCGTCTGCTGCAGATGGAGGCTGCCTGCAAAAAACGGAAATCCCTGCTGGGCGAAATCGCCCTGCTGCACTATCTTTGGGACTTCCGTCAGCCTAAACGGTCCGTCCGTAAATACCGCCTTGCGCTCACCCTCTGTAAAGGATGTTGCCGATTCAACACCAAAGGACCCCACCAGATAAATGCTTTCGATTTCCTGTTCGAACGTCAGCTTATTGCCCTCTGCCTCAAACAGCTTCGCCCGCTCCAGCTTCGCGTACAGCTCAGCCGAATGGCGAAATTCCGTCGTCAGTGTAATCGTATTGCGTCCGGCTGTGACTTGACCGTGAATATCGATCTTCTGGAAGGAGGTATCTCTCCACCAGCCGCAGCTGACCGCTTCCACAGGGACACCGTTCAGCTTAATCTCCATCTCCTCTGGCCGTTCCAACACCAGATACAGCTCACGCTCTTGGTGAACATCAAAGTCCACTGTGAAATCGAATTCCAATTCAATAGCCACAGGCCGCCCGTAAACAAGCAGTTGCTCCTGAATGAAGATTACCGGCTGTAGTTGCGACCATTCGCCAGCCTCCACACGCAAACGTGCGTTATCCAAGGTTAGGCTGTTGAGATCCACTGCCGAAATCTCCCAGCGCGGGGCAAGCTCTGCTTGAACAATACTATGATGTTCTACAAGCTCTACATCTACCCTACCTAGGTTGTTATCAGAATTCACATCTGCCTGATGGGTCTGTTGAGTGTCTACCTTCAGCATATAAGACTGGCCGGGATACAGCGGTAGCTGAATGCGAACACCTTCATTCAGATCCTCCTGTTTCAGGGTGCTGAAGTCTCCGGTTTCCAGATTAATCAGAGAAACCGTACCCTTGCGCAGTAGATTTACATTCAGGAGCGGATAGGTTTCCGTGCCGGAATTCACTAAATAATGCAGGATGGAGCCTTCCAGTTCCAGCGTCCGTACGTTGACCGTATCTGCGACTACCGGCTGTCCTGCTTGATCGGTGATACTTAGGAAGGGAAGAGAAGTTGTAGATACGGCCTGAAGCAGATCTTCCGCATTCCATTCCGGCCGGATTGCGCCCTGCAGCAAGGTTTCCAGAGTGGCGTCGGTCTCCCCGTTAACCAGTAGCGGATAAGGAGCGAAAGCGATCAACGTCCCGCCCTGACGGACGAACTGCTGCAGCAGTGCAAGCGTAGTCCGGTCCAGCGTCAGGCTTGGCGGAATAATGACGACGCGGTAAGCAGCAACGCCCACGATAAAGCGGTCACCGCTGATCCGTCCATGTCCGGCGATGATGCTCTCGCTGCCATAGTCATGCTCAATGAAACTTTGGCAGAGCCATCTCGACAGCTGGGCGAACCCCTCATGATAGGGCACGATGGCTGAATAATCTTCACCACATTGTGTAAGCCATGCCGAGCGCACCGGATGCAGCAGCAGTACCTCCGCTTGGCTTGTTCCTTCCGCCAGCAGCAGGGACAAACGGGCAAAATAGTCATTGAAGCCTTTATAATCGTCCCACCAAGGCTGTTGATAGAACAGGGAAGGCGGATAATCCCGCTTGCGTAGGCCTCTTAAGGTATACCCCTGCAAATGCTGGCACATCAGGTTGATGCCATGTACAAACTGCCATTCACCGATTCTTTTTAAATCTGCGAAGCTGACATTCCAGCCTGAGCAGCCGAAGCTTTCGGTAATCGTCCGTTTCTTCCCTAACTGGCGAGCTACCGAGCTAACCTGCTTGGGAACAATCGGCTCTTCACCGACGAATCGTCCCAGCCAATCGCAGCCGGGAATTTGCAAATATTCGTAAAAGGCCAGCGGATCACCAACGGAGGTTACCTGATGCATCAGCTCCTGCTCATCCACCACATGTCCGGTGGCCGACCAGCCTTTACTCTCGCACCAGTCACCAATCTGCTTGGCATACGCCTGTGTGAACATATAGGTCACGCACTCCCAATAATCGTACCGCGCCTTTGTATAATTCCCATTGTTAAAGAACAGGGCTGGTAGCACGGTCAACACATCATAGCCGTGGCGCGAGGTAAACATCTCCGTAAGTTCAAAAGACCAAGGCAGTCCGCCGCGCGCAAACTGCGGTTCATCCGTGAACACGCCATGCAGCTGTGCGCCATATTCCTCACCAAACTGTTCCCAATAAGCCTCATAGGCAGTCGTAATAAATTCACCAACCGCTAGCTTGCTGAGCGTATCTGTATAGTAAGGATTCACTTCATAATATACTCTAAGCTCGGCAGCATCTGCCTCAACTGGTGATAACAATCGATAGCCCTTCCCGTCAGCCTCAGCTGCATAGTAGCCAAGCGTCCGTTCCGGTGGGGAATGGAATGGAGCAACTTCAATATGGAGTTGCTTCTGCTGATACGCGATTCCTTTGGCCGGAACCTGTCCATCCGCGAAGCCGCTAGGCCAACCGTTCTCGTCATAGAACCAGGCGTTCATGCCCAGTTCCTGGCTCTTCGCAATCGAGATGCGAATGGCTTCCATCCATTCCTCACTCATGTAAGGCGTAAGCAGCCCGCCTCTCGCATGCATGAAGAATCCGCCGATTCCAGCAGCATGCATCTCCTCAATCTGCCGCTCCAGCTCCTCTTTCTCCAAGCGGTCATTCCATGACCATAGGGGAACGGAGCGGTAATCCGCCGGAGGGTTCTGCAGGCTATCCCATATCTTTGTCATCAGGTTCATCAGCCTTTCAGGCAGAGGGATAGCAGATCATCCACATGCGCAGTCGCCAGACATTCGATCGTATCCGCGGAGCCGTAATAGATTTTGACCTCTCCGTTATCCTCCAAAATCATACCACCCGGAAAAATGACGTTATTGCGGAAGCCGCCGTCAATCTCGTAGCTTACTTCCGGTGCAATCAACGGCTCTTGGGACATGCCGATAATCTTCTTTGGATTATGGAGATCAAGCAGCATAATGCCTGCTGTATAACGTTTCTTCCAGGTCGGCTCCCAACCATGTTTGCCTCTGGCAGGATCAATATCCACTGCATGGAAGGTCGTCAGCCAGCCCTTGTCCGTCTTTACGGGAGGTGCAGCGGGTCCCACCTTGTCATTAGCGAACGGAACATGTTCCACTCCGAAGAGCAGGTCTGAATTTCCCCAGTATTTTAAGTCGGGTGACTCGGCAATCCAGGCGTCAAAGCGATCCTGCCCACCTCTGCTGTACACGGTAAAAGGACGTTCCAAGCGCATATAATTGCCGTTTATTTTCTCCGGGAACAACACCATATTCCGTAAATCCGGCGAGGATAAGCTAAGAATCTCAAACTCTTCAAAATCATCAGTTACCGCAATCCCGCCACGAATACCATGTTTCGTATCCACCGCAAAGCACATATAACAGCGGCCGTCGATAACAGTCAGACGCGGGTCATACGCACGGATGATTTCTTCATCATGCAGCTTGAAGCATTTCTTCGGACTTACCTCCCAGTTGATCCCGTCATCGCTGAAAGCAATGCCAAGGTCAGTCGTATGATGCGGCTCAATGGTCTGATTCTCCAGGGACCCATAGTCATTGCGGAAGACCATGACATATTTCCCGTTGAATTTGGTCACGCCAGCATTGAAAACCAGCGCAGTTGGGTAAGGAACGCGCGCGGCATCCAGAATGGGATTATTAGGATGGCGGTGAATGAACTTGCTGGATTGTAGGATGCTAGGAACCTGTACTGTCATGTGTAAACCTCCTAAAAGTTTTGTTAGCATCTGCTTCTACGAGTAGTTTCGTACAAAACTGGCCTCGGAAGCATAAGCTTATATTTTGTGGCTCTATCCCTTCAGGGAACCGGCCGTCATCTGCATGAACGACTTGTTGGCAAAGATATAAGCCACAAGAATTGGTAGAATGGACAAGCAAGCTCCGGCCATCATATAATGCGTCTGGGATGCGGCGGAAATACCGTATTTCAGGTTCGCAAGTCCAACGGTCAAGGTCTGCAGCTCCGGCTTGGTCATTGTGAATACCAGCGGCAGCAAATACTCATTCCAGGCCCCGCGGAAAGTGAATAAGGCACCTACTCCGAGACCAGGCCCGAGCAGCGGAAGAATAATTCTCCAGAAGGTCCGTCCCAAGGAGCTGCCATCAATCTTCGCGGCTTCATCAAGGTCTTTGGGAATGCCTTTCATAAAGCTTACCAAGATGAAGAAGATGGAAGCATGGGCGGAAATTAGAATCAGAATGACGCCCCATAGCGAGCTGTGCAAATTCAGTTTGACCATTAGGTCGAACTGTGGACGCAGCACAACAGCCCCTACGGCGACAAACATGGTGAATGCCTGCATGCTGACATATAATTTTTTGCCGATAAAATCCATCCGATCTACTACATAAGCCGCCATGGAAGACACTAATAATGTGCCTACCACTGCCGATAAGGCGACGATAAGACTGTTCATGGTATACGTGGAGAAGTTGGCAATCCGCCAGGCTTCCGAATAGTTGGAAAAGTGCCACTTGCTCGGCAGGAAGGTTGCTCCCGTCGTCAGTTCAACGTTTGTCTTGAAGGAACCGAGGATCGTAATGACGACTGGTACCAAAGTCACCAGACCAAAGATTAATAAAAAGGCCCATAAAACGGTATTTCCCAGTATGTTTTTTATTTTCATCTCATGTCTCTCCTCAATCGATCCGATTCATTCGTCTGGATGCATAGAAATACAGAAGTGAAATCATCCCTACGATTAGTGCAGAAACGAACGCGACCGCACTGCCATATCCAAACTCCTGCACTTGAGTCGCTGAGCCACCTCCGAGTGGAAAGAACAATTTATACAAGTAGAGGAACATCACTTCTGTCTTGCCTGCCGGCCCACCCTCTGTTAATACCATGATGCTCTCATAGCCCTTCAGCGCTGTAATAATAGCGAGCATAATAACCATTTGCATCACAGGTCCAAGCATAGGGAGGGTAATATAGCGGAATTGTTGAACTTTATTGGCTCCATCCAGTGCAGAGCTCTCGTAAACATCCTCAGGAATATTCTGCAGCCCAGCCAGAAAGAGCAGCATATAGTTGCCGACGGCTCCCCATACCGCAACTAGAATCACGGTAAGCATCGCGTGCTTCGGCCCCAGCCAGTCAATGCCGGAGGATGTAATATTAAATTTGATTAGAAACTGATTTAGAATTCCGTTATACGAATTGAAGATGGTGAAAAAAACCACGGCCATAACGGCTGTACTAATGACTGTAGGCATAAAAAAGACTGCCCGGAGCAGATGTTTTCCCTTGAGTCCACGGTTAAGGATCGCCGCCAGCAGCAAGGAGAGTGGAATGGAAAGCAGCAGCTTCCCTCCTGCGTATACAAACGTGTTGACAACGGAGTCCCAAAACTGGGTATCTTGCAAAATGCGGGTGAAATTGTCCAAGCCGATAAAACGAGCGGTTCCATACCCTTTATAGTTGTAGAACATATAGCGGAACGCCCAGGCAATCGGATAAATCCCTAGAACCAGTGTTAGAAAGGCGCTGGGAAACAAATAGCTGTAGGCAAAGGCCGCGTTCTTGGTTTTGTTGTTCATGTTCTCTCTCTAGGCTCCTTTCCTATCTTTTAAAAAATAGATAAGTTAGGGGGAATAGCTCCCCCTCTTATCCTTTATCTCTAATTTTATTTAGCGAATTTACCGGCAAGTGCCGCCGGATCAAAGCTTGGGTCCGGTTTGGCTACTAAACCGTCATTGGCGATCGCATCATCCAAAGCTGCGTTGTAGCGTTTGTTCAGATCCGTGATGACTGCGCCCAAATCTCCGCCGTTGAGCATATATTTAAAGAACGCGTCATCTGATTTCATTCCTTCTGGTGCTACTGTTGGATACACCGGCCATACGCCATCATATTTATTGGGCAGGAAGCCTTCAATGCCATTCACTTCAGGTACCTTGGCTACAGCACTGATGGAAGGAACCATAGAGATACCAAAGCCTTTTTCCTGATAGGCAGTCAGAATTGAATCGCCGTACATATATTCCATGAACTTCCACGCAGCGTCTTTATGCTTCGATTTCGCACTTAATGCCAGCCATTGTCCGCCCAAGAAGCCGGAAGCACCTTTGGCATTACCGTCAATCGTTGGTGCAGGAGCTGCAGCCCAATCAATCTTGGCGGGGAACTGCGTACTGTACACGCCGGGTTCGGAGGAGAAGCTCAGATACATCCCGATCTTGCCTTCGGCAAATTGCGCCCGCAGCGGGTCAATATCCAGCGATTCCACACCCGGAAGCATGCTGCCGTCATCCTTGATTTGCTTGAAAGCTTCGATAATTGGCTTGAAGCCAGTAAAGTCAAAGCGGGCCGTCTTGAAATCATAACCAAAACCGCCGAAGCCGCTCATTTCAGCAATTACCCGTGCAGAGCGGCCAAGCGCACTTGCAGGGTTCTTGAAATTCTGTGCAAAGCCGTAAGCACCATCAGCTTTTCCGGCAACAGTCAGTTTTTTGGCAACATCCACGAGTTCCTGCAAGGTTGTAGGTGGAGCTGTTACCCCCGCTTTGGCGAACAGGTCTTTATTGTAGATCAGGCGCATGGTCGTACCATAGTTTGGCAGGCTGTAACGTTTGCCATCAAAGGTATTTAGATCAGCCATCTCCGGAAATTTTGCTTTCAATTCAGCGGATAGGTACTCGTCGATCGGTGCAAGATACTCTTTTTTATAAAATGTACCAATGGTGTTCTCTTTCACACGGATAACGTCCGGCGAGTCTGCCGTTTGAAAGGACAGATCAAGCGCAGTGTCGAAATCGTCACCCTTCACAACCAGCTCCACCTCAATCCCATCGGTGTTTGTCTCGTTGAACTCGGCTACCTTCTCCTTAATGAATTCAGCATCATGGCGGTCACCCGTCCAATAGCTGATCTTGGTTTTCTCTCCTGTTGTTGCTGCAGCTGCACCCTCGGAATTATTCTTCGAGTTCGAATTGCCGCATGCTGCCAGGCTTAATGTTAGTACAATGCTTAATGAAGTTAGAAGTAGCTGTTTCTTCATTTCTGGTTAGCCCCCTTTTATATGACTGCTGATTACCTTACAACTTGATTATAGGGCAGACCCTTGAGCGGCATAATGCGGGTAAGCCCACATTAAGGGCAGATTTCTGCTGAACTATTGCGTGTAGCATGTAAATTCTTATATTTAGAAAAATAGGGATAAACCCCAGCTCATTGCCGGTGTTCATCCCCGTATGGATTCCTTGAATTTATGGGCGGTAGCCAGCAAGCTTCAGCCCTTGCCTAAATAAGATATTTTAAACTCTGAAGGCGTCATGTTCGTATGTTTCTTGAACACCTCGCTGAAATAGCGCCTATGCTCATAGCCCAGCTCCATGGCGATTTCCTGCACCTGAAGCCCTTCGATCAGCATCGACTTGGCCTTCTCCATCTTCTCATGCATCACAAATTGCTGAAAAGAGGTGCCGAGCACCTTCTTGAACAGGTTCGAAAAGTAACCTTGACTGAGGTTGATCTGCTTCGCTACCTGTTCCAGAGACAAGCTCGTATGCAGATTATCACAAATATACGCCTTAGCTTGATGAATAATCTTGGTGGATTCGATAGACCGTTCCTCTTCAATCCAGCGGCAGCCCTCCGCACATAAATCACCGAGCAGGGCCCGAATCTCCTGCAGTGAAGGATGCGCGCGGTTCTTCAGCAGATTCACCCGTTGCTCCAAAGGCTCCACCTTCTCATACGGGAACAGCTCCAGCATGACCCGACAGATCTTGAACGACAGCTCATACCCAATGTTCTCCACATACTGTGGCTCTGGCAACGGATCAAGCTCCAGCAGTTCATCGAAGATCCCCTGCAGCACAAGCTGGCTCTTCTCCCGATTTCCCGAGCGCAGCGCAAACAGAAATTCCTGCTCTGTCGCAGCAGAATAACGGCTTGCCGCTCTTGGCTTGTTGAGGATATTGGTATAGCTATAAACAGCGTTCCCGTCCGTGTAGAAATGATACGCCAGCGCACTAAGCGCCTGTCCGTAGGCAGCAGCGAGTTCATGAATGGTTGACACACAAAGACTCATGCCAATCGAGATCGTATTGCGGGAATAGCGGCTAACATTAGAGCAGCACGCTTCGGTAATGTGTTCAGCCAGCTCAGAGTCAGACCCATTGATAATGCAGACATAACGATTTGTCGCTTCCCGAAAAATAATTCCTGTCGTCCAAGCGGCAATCGTCTCCTCCAATATATTTTGCAGACTGAACCGGACCAATTCGATCTCCTGAACCGGCTGAATCTGATACTTCTCGGCAAAGTGATCGATCTCCGCAATAAAGACAATAAAGTCCTGCTGGGCCAGCGGGATGCCAAGATATTCCCAGCGTGACTTTGCGCTGAGCTCTGTAGTCTGGTGCTGCATCAGGAAGGTTAAATACTCCTGCCGCAGAATCGGCAGGCTTTCTTTGATCTTTCCTTCCATCGCTTTGAGCTTCTCCTGCTCCTGGCGCTCCTGCAGACAGACTTGCTTCGCCTTCAGCACCACATTCACGATTTCCTCTAAGGAGAATGGCTTTTTGACAAAATCCATAGCTCCCAGACGTATAGCCTGCTGGGCATAGGAGAACTCCGAATAGGCGCTCAAAATAATAATTTTGCACGAGGGCGCAAACTCAAGAATGGCTTGGGTCATGGCCAGCCCATCCATGCGGGGCATGCGAATATCCGTAAGCACGATATCAGGCAGCGTCTGTCGAATCACTTGCAGCCCTTCCTCCCCGTCAAGTGCGGTAGCTACTACCTCAATCCCGTGTTCAGCCCAGTCTGGCTTGCGCGAAATCATATCCACTACACTTTTTATATCATCAATGACGCATAATTTAATAGGTTTAAAAGCTTCCATGGGTTCCGTCTCCTCCTTCCTGCATGTGTATTAGCGGTATCCATAAATCGGTGCGGGAACCGTCTTCACTGGACAGCTCCATCCGGGCGGTGTCGCCATAATAGAGCTGCAGCCGGTGCCGAATGTTGACCAGAGCATAGCCTTTTTTGGAGATCTTCTGCTGAGCCATCCCTTGTTCAACCTTTTGCAAGTCCATTCCCTTGCCGTTATCCTCCACAACAATGTGCAGCATCGCTTGTTCCTGCGAGACCCGAACAGTGATGAGGCCTCCCGATCTCCGGTCGGTGAAGCCATGCTGAATACTGTTCTCTACAAGGGGTTGCAGCAGTATTTTGGGGATATACAGTTTCAACAGCTCTTCATCTTCGATAAACACCTTGTATTCAAACAGATCCTCATAGCATTTTTGCTGGATGGCGCAATATTGCTGCACATGTGACAGCTCATCCTCCAAGGGAATCAGATCCTTGCCACCGCTTAAACCCAGCTGGAACATCTGGGACAAGGCCAGAATCATCTCATTCACATCATCGTTCTCCCCCAGCACCGATTTGCAATAGATTGTGTTCAGGGTATTATACAGAAAATGGGGCTCCATCTGCGCGGTCAAAGCGCGTATCTCCGCATGCCGTTTGCCTTCTTCATTCGTCCTTACATCCTCAATCAGGTTCTTGATCTCTTCCATCATTCGGTTGAATTGAAAGCCGACTTGGGCGATCTCATCATTATATTTACTCTCAAAAGAAACGCTTAACTGATTCTCTTCTACCCTCCGCATAAGTCTGCTGAGCTTGAACAATGGCTTCAGCAGCACCGCCGTCAGTTTATTGGAGAAGAACCAGCTGGTCACTAGGAAGACAACAATCACATAAATAATCGTCCGCTGCACTCCCTTCAATTGCCCCAGCAGTTGATCCTTGGACTGCATCCCCGCTAGAATCCAGGTTGGAGCAGCAGACGATTGTTTATAATTGACCAGATAATCCTCCCCATCAAACGGGTAGAAAAAGGTTCCCTGATTCCCGATGGTGCTGTCGTGCAGAAACTCCGGGTCCTGCGGCAGCTTCTGATGGAAGGGCCAGTTGGTCTGAACTACGGCTTCTCCGTCTGTATTCAGAATGAAATAGTTCCTGTTATTCTTGGAGGTGTTCTGGTTCAGTAAGGAAGTGATCTTGTTCTCCCTGATGTTCACCACAATAAATACATTGGTAATTGGAGTGTTGTCATAAATTCCGCGGACGACAAAGGAAAGCACGCGCTGATTGCCGGTGAACAGCCGGTCGTAATGTCCTTTGGCCCAGTACCCGCCAGGACTTTTTTTACTGTTATCATACAATTCCGAGCCATAAAATGAATTCTCCTGTGCCCGAACCTGTGTGGTTGAATAGAAATCTCCGATCGGTGTCGCGATAAGAACGTTCTCAATAGTTGGCTCATTAAAGGTCGCTTGCGAAAGTACATATTGCATCTCGGATAAATGCACATAATAATTCGTCACATCATGGGCCTGCACATCAATCATCATTTGCCTGTAGGCGTCACTCAACATCAAGGACTGCACAGTCATGGCTACATCATTAAGCCGGTAATCCAGCAGTTGCGTAGTCTTATCCACCGTTTCCTTACTGGTCTCAAAAGCATTATTCTGGATCTCCTTCCCGGCGATCCGATAGGTCAAGGTTCCCATCGCACTGATTGATAGCGTTATCAGGACTATGAAGGAGAAGAGTACTCTTTGTTTAATGGACACTTGATAATACCTGTCGCTAAGCTTGGCCCAGAGCAGACTGCACCACTTTATGAGAGTCTTCATGGAATCTCCTTTTGTCGTTTAATATTTCATATTCCTATGTTACTCCACTTTCTTTTTTAGTCAACACGAAAGGATTTATATGTTGTTTTGTCTTTATTTCATACATATTGTATTTGTAGACCTATAAGCAATTAAAAAACCGCAGCTCGCTTGAGAATCCAAGCGAACTGCGGCTTCAGTATTTTAAGTAACTAAGTTAGGGAAATTCAGCTCTTGATCACGCCTTTTTTGAGAATCACATTCCCGTATAAGGCTTCTTCACCAGTAACTATAATGGCATAACTCTGCTTGGAACGATTGTAGAAGTCGAAGCGCTCCTCGTATTCGATCGTGGCTTCCTCGTCATGCTTGGCGAGAATTTCCTCATAGGTAGACCAGATGACCGGCTCGGTAGGGTCCCCCGCAACCACAGACATAAATGCCGCCTGATGGGACGCATAATGGTCTAGTGGAAGCAGCTCCAAGATGGCATCCAGCAGCTGAGGGATACCTATCCCATCATAACGCACTACTCTTGAATGCAGCGAGTGTCCCGGATAATTGGCATCGGCCAGTACTAGCTCATCTCCATGGCCCATTTCCATCAGTATACGCACCAGCTCGGGAGATAGCAGCTTAGGAATTTTTTTTAACATCAGTTCCGCCCCTTACATGCCATAAAATGATCTTAGCGCCACTAGCTCTTCAATCCGATGCTGCGGCAGTTCACGCTCCCCACCAATCATCCGAGTAATGAAGGTCAGCTTAGCGGTATATTCCAGTCTTTCCATGTTCATGTAGGCACCCATCACGTCCTTGCCCCAGGTAAGTGCACCGTGACTTTCCAGCAGAACAGCTGTTTTTTTACCTAAAAAGGGAACTATGGAGTCCGGTATTTCTTCTGTTGAAGGTGTACCATACACAGCCAATGGAATGTCACCCATCGCAATTACAGACTCGGGCATCATCATCTTATCCAGTGACTCGCCTTTAATAGCAAATGCTGTAGCATAAGGCGGATGCGCATGTACCACACCGTTGATCTCCGGGAGTGCATTATAAATCTTGAGATGCATCTTCACTTCTGTGGAAGGGCGGTAGCCTTCGGCTGCTTCCAGTATTTCTCCCTGCAGATTTACCTTTACGAGCATATGCGGCTCCAGATATCCTTTGCTTACCCCTGTCGGGGAAGCAAGTACTTCATTCTCAGACAAGCGTGCCGAAATATTACCGTCATTGGCGGCAATAAAATCCTTGTTAAACAGGTTCTTGCCAATATCACAAATCTGTCGACGTAATTGTTCCTCTTTAGTTTCCATGTATGAACCTCTCCTCTTCTCTAATCCATCTTATAATTTATGAACGTTACACACTTGCCGGATGATAGCTGACTAGCGTATAAGATCGCGCTACAATATCTCTAATTGCGGAAGCTTCAACAATGCCGAGGGCAGCTAATTGAACAACAATATTCCCAATGGAGCTGGCCTCAGCAGGTCCCGCCACAATTTCTCGGCCGGTGGCATTTGCAGTAAGCTGGCATAGCAACTCATTCTGAATGCCCCCGCCAACCATGTGAATGGTGCGGATTGTGGTTCCGGTTAAAGTTTCCAATTCATCAATAGTCTGGCTATACGACAATGCCAGGCTCTCTAATATAACTCGAATGATTTCAGCCTTCGTTTGAGGCACTGGCTGAACGGTCTGCACACAATATTCTCTAATCCGCTGTGGCATATCTCCTGGTGTGCTGAAGATCGGATCGTTAGGATCGATGATGGCTGGTGCTTGGGCAAGGGTTCCGGCAAGCAGCACCATTTCGCTATAGCTAACAGGCTCACCCGCTTCTGCCCAATTCCTGTCACATTCCTGTAGAATCCACAGCCCCGTAATATTCTTCAGCAAACGGTTAGTCCCGCCAAAGCAGCGCTCATTCGTAAACCCATACTCATAACTTTGATCCGTAACGACCGGCTCCAGCGTCTCCATCCCTACCAAAGACCAGGTGCCACAGCTTATAAAGGCTGCCTCGTCTTTATTGATATAAGGAATCGAGGCTACTGCGGAAGCTGTATCATGGGAAGCTCCGGCGATTATGCTCATGGGTCCAATTCCAAGCTCGGCCTGTATTCCCGGATCAACCACCCCAATTACTGTACCTGCGGAGACTCCTTCCGGGATTATAGCAGTCGGAATACCCAGCCTGTTAAAGACTTCTTCGGAAATCTCAGTGGAGGCAGCGTCCAGCAGGCCACTGGTGCTCCAAATCGTCTGCTCCGCCACAGCGATGTCCGAGAACAGATAATGAAATAAATCGGGCATCATTAAGATTTTGTCCACCGTCTGTGTGAGGTCAAGGTTGCTCTGAAGATCGGAGTACAGCTGATAGACCGTATTTATCAGGCTCGGCTGGTTGCCGGTCAGCGCAAATTGCTCTCTTGGGGACAGCAAAGCCTCCATACTTGTGCTAATTGCGGCCATTCTCTGGTCCCTGTAATGATGCGGGGAATAGAGCAACTGTCCCTGTTTATCGAGAAAACCATAATCGACTCCCCAGGTATCCACGCTGAGCGCCAATGACTGCCCATACATTCGATGAGCCTTTTGGATGCCTTGCTTCATTTCGTGAAACAGCTTCAGAACATCCCAGTATAAATGTCCGCGGATCTGCACAGGGATATTGGCGAAACGATGAACCTCTTCCATGCGCAGGGCATCACCATCGTAGATTCCTAACATGACTCTGCCCGAGCTAGCGCCAAGATCGATCGCTAACAGCTTTATCGTATCGTCCATTTCTTGCACACCTGCTTTGCCAAAGGATTTAATAGAGCGGTCCAAAGTTCTGACAGGCTCTGTAATCCGCACCCTCAAGATCTCCGGTACCGAACAATGACCAGACCCGAGGTCTGAAAATACGCGACTCTTCCACATTATGCATACTGACTGGAATGCGCAGAATAGAGGCCAGTGTAATCAGATCGGCACCAATATGCCCGTAGCTGATTGCCCCGTGATTGGCACCCCAGTTGTTCATCACATCATAAACCGACTGGAATGAACCTTGGTTCGTAAGCTTAGGTGCAAACCAAGTCGTCGGCCAAGTGGGGTCGGTTCTTTGATCCAGCGTATTATGAACATCTTCAGGCAATTCAACCGTGTAGCCTTCAACAAGCTGCAGAACAGGTCCAAGCCCTTTTACCAGATTCATCCGCGCCATCGTAACAGGCATTCCGCCCTTGGTTAAATAATCGGTAGAGAAGCCACCCCCACGGAAATATTCCTGTGAAGCTGCCCGGAACTGGGTTTGTGCCAAGCAGGACTCGACTTCCTGATCCGTAATCTCCCAAAAAGGCTTGATGGCTGGTTTACCCTCAAGGCTCTGCTCCCCTGTTCCATCCAGTGCAGCCGAACCTGAGTTTATAAGATGCAGCAATCCATTTGCCGCATGACCCTGCAGTTGATGACCTGTCACACGCTCAACCGCGGCTGGACTCCAGAAGGTACGGACATCGGCAAAGATTTGTGCCGTGTTCGTCAAGAGATAATTGAACAGCATCGTTACACCGTTCAAGCTATCATTCTCAGTCGCCACAATATACGGTGCCCGTTTGCCGTTCCAGTCAAAGGAGGAGTTAAGTATCGTCTCCATAAAGTCACCGTTCGGAAAGTGGTCAGTCCAATGACGCTGGCCTTGAAAGCCACTCACAATCGCATTGTGACCGTTTGCTTCTTCCTCGAAGCCGAGTTTAGCCAACTCTGGATTCCCAATCATCAAATCGCGCGCGATCAGCGTCATTTTGACACAGGTTTCCCATTGCTGTTCCTTCTCTTCATCGCTAATCTTCAGGTGCTCTGGGTTATTGTCAGCTCCGATTCGGCAGTTTTCCTTCACCCAGGCCAAGGCCCGTACGAACTCGGCTTTATCATATATTTCTTCTTCAAAACGGCGCACATATTCAGACATATCCACGTATTCATTACGCATACCCAGATAGTCCTGAAAGAACTGTTCGTTCACAATTGAACCTGCGATTCCCATGGAGACAGAGCCCATCGAGAGATAGGATTTGCCCTTCATAAGTGCAACCGCCATGGCTGATTTCGCAAACTGCAGCAGCTTCGTTTGTACATCAGCAGGGATATCCTCACTGCTTGATTCCTGTACATCCTCACCGTAAATGCCAAACGCCGGAATGCCTTTTTGTGCATATGCAGATAGAACAGCAGCCAGATATACGGCACCGGGACGTTCTGTCCCGTTGAAGCCCCACACGGCATGTGGGATCGAAGCATCCATATCCATGGTTTCAGAGCCGTAGCACCAGCAAGGGGTTACGGTTATCGATACGCCCACGTTGGCGCCAGAGAACTTCAGCGCAGCGGCGGAGGCTTCTTTGACCCCCCCAATGGTGCTATCGGCGATAATACATTCCACATGCGATCCATCCGGATAATATAAGTTCTCTTCTAGAAATTTGGCTACCCGCTGAGCCATGCCCATAGTCTGAATCTCCAGCGATTCACGTACACCGCGTCTTCTTCCATCTATAGTAGGACGGATACCAATCTTCGGATAATTTGCTGCCACTGCTGTTCCCCCTCAAGAATAGGTTAGAATTTCAATAGATTAAAGCGTTATCATTACTTACCTCAATACCATCATAGAATCTATAATCTATTAAGTCAACAACAAACCACAACATATTAGGATATTAATGTGGTTTGTTGTGATATTATATTTGTATGTTGTGGGTTTTCGGTAGTATTCATTTCTTTTTTTAAAAATATAAGAATTTATATGTTG
>LIDZ01008662.1_pt1 | contig 29271 bp, 22 predicted proteins | sample 644651 | NCBI WGS metagenome assembly LIDZ01 (sample SAMN03856242, study PRJNA289617) | food metagenome | isolation source: wine grapes on drying loft during traditional withering process | host: Vitis vinifera cv. Corvina | place: Italy: Gargagnago di S. Ambrogio di Valpolicella | collected 2014-01 | reverse complement strand
AAATATGAGGGTGTACATGCAGGCCCCTTCCCGGCTAAAGCCGGTCCCACGGACACACCGCGGACCCTCGTAGGACCGGCTTCAGCCGGGAAAGCGTCAAGCGTCACGCTGCAAATATGAGGGTGTACATGCAGGCCCCTTACCGGCTAAAGCCGGTCCTACAGAAGTAGGCCGCGTGCATTCAGCGACAAGCATCCGGCGAACCATCGTTCAAATGAATTCCAACCAGGACACCCCATGACCGTTTTTTTCATCGGCGCCGGCCCCGGCGATCCAGACCTGATCACTGTCAAAGGCCAGCGGCTGATCCGCTCCTGCCCGGTGATTATCTACGCCGGCTCGCTGGTGCCTGAGGCGGTGCTGGAGGGGCATCAGGCGGTTCAGGTGACCAACAGCGCTTCACTGCACTTGGAGCAGATCATCGAGCTGATGAAATCCGCTCATGCACAAGGCCATGATGTAGCGCGGGTTCATTCCGGCGATCCGAGTCTCTATGGCGCGATCGGCGAGCAAATCCGTTGCCTGCGCGCGCTGCAGATCCCCTTCGAAATCATCCCCGGCGTCACCGCCACCGCTGCGTGCGCCGCGCTGTTGGGCACCGAGCTGACGCTGCCGGACATTTCCCAGAGCGTGATCCTGACCCGCTACGCCGACAAAACCGGCATGCCCGAAGGCGAAAGTCTCGGCGATCTGGCGCGGCATCAAGCGACCATGGCGATTCATCTGGGGGTCAACAACCTGAGCAAGATCGTCGCCGAACTGACCCCGCACTATGGCGCGGACTGCCCCATTGCCGTGGTGCATCGCGCCAGTTGGCCGGACCAGGACTGGGTCACCGGCACACTGGCGGACATCGAGGAAAAGGTGCGGATCAAGGGATTCCGCCGCACCGCGCTGATTCTGGTAGGCAGAGTGCTCGGCAACGACGTGTTCTGCGAATCCTCGCTGTATCGCGCCGGCCACGCCCATGTGTTCAGGCCTTAGCCTGCGCCCGTCACGCTTACCGAGCGCCCATAAAAAAGCCCCGAACGCGTCGGGGCCTTGCCTGCAACACAATCACTTCTCAGTAATACGCGTTTTCTTTCTGGGTGTGGTCGGTCACGTCACGCACACCGGTCAGCTCGGGGATGCGCTCCAGCAGCGTGCGCTCGATGCCTTCCTTCAACGTCACGTCCGCCTGACCACAACCTTGGCAACCACCGCCGAACTGAAGAATGGCGACGTTCGCCTCCTCCTCTTCAACAACCTCGATCAAGGTGACCTGCCCGCCATGACTGGCGAGACCCGGGTTAATCTCGGTTTGCAGGTAGTAATTGATGCGTTCGTTGATCGGGCTGTCGGCGTTGACCATCGGCACTTTGGCGTTAGGCGCCTTGATGGTCAGCTGGCCGCCCATGCGATCGGTGGCGTAATCGACAACGGCGTCGTCCAGAAACGCTTCGCTGAACGCGTCGATCCAGGCGGTGAAGCTTTTCAGGCCGATGGCCGTGTCTTCGGGCTTTTCTTCGCCTGGCTTGCAGTAGGCAATGCAGGTTTCAGCGTATTGGGTGCCAGGCTGGGTAATAAACACGCGGATGCCGATGCCGGGCGTGTTCTGCTTTTCCAGCAGATCGGCCAGGTAATCGTGGGCGGCATCAGTAATCGTAATAGCGGTCATGAAAATTCCTCGCAGACGTGGGGCGCAGTTTACGCCAATCAACTGCGCCTGACAAAGCCCTAGTGTTTTAGTCGGGTAAGTGACCCGACCGCTACCCAGTGTCTGTCAGGACAGCGCCGCCTCCTTGCTTGCCCGTCTCTGGTCCAGCCAGCCTTTCATGCGGCGGTACAAGCCCTTCTCGATCCATTCATAACTGAGCCACGCGCCGAGCGCGATGACCGGTACGCACACCGCAAACACCAGATACGGGTTCAGGCCGTAACGCTCACTGACCAGCCATCCCGCATACAGCACCAGCACGTGGAGCAAGTACACCGAATACGAGCAGTCGCCCATGGTCTTGAGCAGGCGATAGTTGCGCAGATAGGGTTCGAGGGAGATGCAGGCGACCACGATCACCGCACTCGGCAGACCCCAGTTGATGATGCGCGGCGCCGGTTGCAGATGGTCGATGGTGAACAGCGCAGCGCCAATGGCCAGCAACGGCAGCCACAACCGCTCACTGATCCAGCCCCGGCGATACATCACACCCACGAAAATGCCGAGCAGGAACTCATAGACGATGTCATTGGCGTAGAACCGGCTGACCAGCCCCGAACGACCCAGCACGTCGGTGATGGCAAACAGCGCCGCTGCGAGAATCAACGGGCGCAGACGCTGTTGGAACAGGAACACCATCGAGAACAGCACGTAGAACAGCATTTCGTAGTTAAGCGTCCAGCCCACGTTGAGGGTGGGATAGAGGCCGTAGCCGCCTGGGTTTTCCGAGGGGATGAACAACAGCGACAGCACAAAGCTTTGCCAGTCGACGACCTGGTGGGGCAGCAGCGGCTGAGCGACAACCACCAGCAGGCCCATCACCAGGGTGTACAGCCAATACGCCGGGACGATGCGAATGACACGGTTGAGCATGAAGCGGCCGGCGGGAATGTCCTTGTCTACGGTTGACAGGTAGATGACCAGACCGCTGATGACGAAAAAAATGTCGACGCCAACGGCGCCTTTTTCAGTGAAAAAACGGCCGACCGGCCCACTCGGATGGAAGTCGAAAAATATCTGCATGAAGTGGTGACACACAACAGCCCACGCGGCGAGTGCCCGCAGGGCCTGAACCGAAATCAACATCTGCAACCTCTTGCTTCGTCTGGATTGACCTTCGCTGCCACGCCCGAAAAGGCAAGGTGTCGAAGAGCGACTCCCAGGGTCGGACTTCATAAGTTGCGAAAAGGTTCGGCGTCACTGACGGGCTGCATAATGGCTGCGCGCCATGTATTACAAGGGTTTCCCTGTTTGAAGCAGCATCAGCGGGGCCGACGCTTAGTGTGAAGATTTTCTGCAGGGTGGCTCGCGGGCGGCTCAGAGATTCTCATAGCGATTCATGTCCAAGACACCCGCCTCGCGCGGCTCGGTTTCCTGAAGGTAGAGGTCCAGGTCGTGGAAGTACGTCCAGAACAGCGGATGGCTGCGGCGCACGCCCCAGCGCTGGACGATAGCGTCGAACGCCTGCTTGTGATCGTGGGCCTGCTCCATTGCGTCAACGAACGCACCGACCTCGCTGGCCGGGACGTTGAACATGAAATTCGGGTAGCTGCTCAGCACACCCGGATAGATTGTCAGCGTGTCCAGACCGGGCTGGTAGCGGTAATCCTCGCCCATCAGAAAGGCGACGTTACTGTGGGCCCGGTTGCGCAGCATGCTGTAGACGATGCGTTTGCCGCTGCCATCCTGGATCCGCAGCATCGTCGCTTCCGGCAACTGGTGAATGACCTTCAGCCCCGCCGCCGGCCGCGACGTCAGCCGGCTCAATGTCTGCTCCACCTCGCTGAACACCGGGTCCAGTCCCTCACGCGAACAGTAGGCGCCGTCGCAGCGATTGATCGGGTCCGGCGTCACGTTCAAGGTGCCCGCACGCTCGATCAACTTGCGCTCGAAGTCACGCTTGGGGTTGTTCTCATCGAGTGTCAGGCCGCTCGGGGTGTCATCGTCGATGGCCTGGTAATCCAGCCACATCTTTAATTTGCCGCCGTTCTGGTACCAGTCGCCGAGGATGTCATCGCGCTTGTCGGCCGGCATCAGGCGCAGGAAGTTGACCTCGGCGCCGTTGCGGATCAGGTCGAAATACAAGCGCGTCTGCACCTGATGGGAGACGTTGCCGTAGACGTCGAAATTGACTGCCAACTGGTAATAGGTGCGCTCCAGCAAGGGGTAGTCGAACAGCCAGACGCTGTTGGGCAGCGCGCCAATCAGCCCTTTGTTCACCGAGGCGCTGTCGAAGTGGCGGAAGATGGTCAGCAGCGCGTTGTCGTTGCCCGCCCACAGCGTCGCCCAACCCGGCGGGGGCATGTGCGCGTAGGCATCGCTGCGCAGGTCTTCGTACTGATTGCGCTTGTCGCGGTAGTCGTGCCACAGGGTCAGCACGCTGCCGACGTCATCGTCCTGCCCCGGCATCGCCAGCAATGGCGTGGCCTTGGCCCGGTAGGCCGCGTCGGTGATGTAACGGTCGTGGTCGGGCGCTTGAAACAGCGCCCAGAAATGATCGCGAATCACATCCGTGGCGATCTCGCCCCGACACACCGGGCCGCGAATGAACGTGCGAACGAAGTATTCGGCATTGTCCAGCATGAACTGGTAGCGCGCGTCAGCGGGGATCTGCTTGAACGTTTCGAACGGATTGGCCCGATGCTGCGGGCCATAGCCGGGCAGCTCGGTGGCGTGCCAGGTGCCGCTGTAGAACAGTTGCTTGACCCGGGCCAGCTTCTGCGGGCCCATCGGGTAGGTGATGTGGGTCTTGTGGACGATGACGCCCTGCACCGGCATCAGGCGGTAATAGAAGGTGGTGCCAGGATCGTCGTCGGGACGGCGCGTGGCGATCAGGTCAACCGGCTGGCCGCTCGGCGTGCGCGAGCGCACCCACTGGAAAAAGTGCCCCGGCTCGCCGTCGCTGAAATACACGTGGGCCAGAAACAGGTGTTCGTACAGCCAACGGCCGACCAGCGCCTCGCTCGATCCGGGGCGATTGAGCAGGCGCTCCCATTCGTTGATCTGCGCCGCTTCGCCCGTACTCGGTTGCACCGGCGTCTGCTCCACGGGTGCCCCGGCTGCCAGCCAGCGTTGCAGCGTGCTGTATTGAGCGTCGGTGAGGCCGGTCACCGCCAGCGGCATGCCCTGCCCCGGACGCGCCGTGGCATAAGCGGCAAACTCGTTGGGCAACGGGCACATGTTCTGGCGGCTCAGGCCCAGCACGATGTCATCCGGCAGCCGCGCGTTGGGCACCAATGGCGCGCTGTGCCCGAACTCGAGCATCTTTGCCATCAGCGCCGCCTGATTGCTCTGCCCGTCCAGCACTGAATAGAAGCCTTTCTTGCGCCAGGCGTCAGGGCCCTGCGCGTCGACGAAAATCCGGGTGGGGGCGACCGCCTTGCTGCGGTCGCCTTCGTAAACCGGCACCTTCGATGCACCGCGCAGCACACCTTCGCCGCTGCCCAGGTTCAGCTGACAGGCAGCGTCGTTGCAGGCGTGGCAGGCGACGCACTTCTCGGTGAAGATCGGCTGGATATCGCGGCTGTAGGAAATAGCCGGAGACTGAAGGGGTGACTGCGCGAACGCTGCACCGCAAAACAACAAGGCCAGGGAACTGGCGAGCACGCGATGCAACATGGAACGGGCGTCCTGAAAATGAATCGCCGGGATTCTACCGTTTGGCAGTGCCGCGTAACATGAACAGAATTCATGCAAATCCCGGAATGATTTAAATCCGTACAGGTTTGCTATTATTTCGCACCTTTCAGCGCCACCTTATTTCGTACTTCTTCATCCGGGTAACCTTCATGTCAGATCGCAGCGCGCGTCTTCAAGCACTCCAGCAGGCTCTTCAACAGCGAATCCTGATCCTCGATGGCGGCATGGGCACCATGATCCAGAGCTATCGGCTGGAGGAAGAAGACTACCGCGGCAAGCGTTTTGCCGACTGGCCGAGCGACATCAAGGGCAACAACGACCTGCTGATCCTGACCCGGCCTGACGTGATTGGTGCGATCGAGAAGGAATACCTCGACGCCGGTGCCGACATTCTCGAAACCAACACCTTCAACGCCACCCAAGTGTCCCAGGCCGACTACGGCATGGAAGCGCTGGTCTACGAACTGAACGTGGAGGGCGCGCGCCTGGCCCGCCAGGTCGCCGACGCCAAGACCCTGGAAACCCCCGACAAGCCGCGCTTCGTCGCCGGCGTGCTCGGCCCGACCAGCCGCACCTGCTCGCTGTCGCCGGACGTCAACAACCCCGGCTACCGCAACGTGACCTTCGACGAACTGGTGGAGAACTACACCGAAGCCACCAAAGGCCTGATCGAAGGCGGTGCGGACATGATCCTCATCGAAACCATCTTCGACACCCTCAACGCCAAAGCGGCGATCTTCGCCGTTCAGGGCGTGTTCGACGAGCTGGGCTTCGAGCTGCCGATCATGATTTCCGGCACCATCACCGACGCCTCCGGCCGCACCCTTTCCGGCCAGACCACCGAAGCGTTCTGGAACTCGGTACGTCACGCCAAGCCGATCTCTGTGGGCCTCAACTGTGCGTTGGGCGCCAGCGAGCTGCGGCCGTACCTGGAAGAGCTGTCGAACAAGGCCGAGACCCACGTCTCGGCGCACCCCAACGCCGGCCTGCCCAACGAATTCGGTGAGTACGACGAAGCCCCGGCAGAGATGGCCAAAGTCGTCGAAGAGTTCGCCCAGAGCGGATTCCTCAACATCGTCGGCGGTTGCTGCGGCACCACCCCGGCGCACATCAAGGCCATCGCCAACGCCGTCGCGCCCTATGCGCCGCGGCCGATTCCTGAGATTCCCAAGGCCTGCCGCCTGTCCGGTCTGGAACCGTTCACCATCGATCGCAGCTCGCTGTTCGTCAACGTCGGCGAGCGCACCAACATCACCGGTTCTGCCCGTTTTGCCCGCCTGATCCGCGAAGACAACTACACCGAAGCCCTGGAAGTCGCCCTGCAGCAGGTCGAAGCCGGCGCCCAGGTGATCGACATCAACATGGACGAGGGCATGCTGGACTCGAAGAAGGCCATGGTGACCTTCCTCAACCTGATTGCCGGCGAGCCTGACATCTCCCGCGTGCCGATCATGATCGACTCCTCGAAATGGGAAGTCATCGAGGCCGGCCTCAAGTGCATCCAAGGCAAGGGCATCGTCAACTCGATCAGCATGAAAGAAGGCGTCGAGCAGTTCATCCATCACGCCAAGCTGTGCAAGCGCTACGGCGCGGCGGTGGTGGTGATGGCCTTCGACGAAGCCGGCCAGGCCGACACCGAGGCGCGCAAGAAGGAGATCTGCAAGCGCTCCTACGACATTCTGGTTAATGAAGTGGGCTTCCCCCCGGAAGACATCATTTTCGACCCGAACATCTTTGCCATCGCCACCGGCATCGAAGAGCACAACAACTACGCCGTCGACTTCATCAACGCCTGCGCCTACATCCGTGACGAACTGCCGTATGCGCTGACGTCGGGGGGCGTGTCCAACGTGTCGTTCTCGTTCCGGGGCAACAACCCCGTGCGCGAAGCGATTCACTCGGTGTTCCTGCTGTACGCGATCCGCAACGGCCTGACCATGGGCATCGTCAACGCCGGCCAGCTGGAGATCTACGACCAGATCCCGGCCCAGCTGCGCGACGCGGTGGAAGACGTGGTGCTCAACCGCACGCCGGAAGGCACCGACGCGCTGCTGGCCCTCGCCGACCAGTACAAAGGCGACGGCTCGGTCAAGGAAGCGGAAACCGAAGAGTGGCGCGGCTGGGAGGTCAACGAGCGCCTCAAGCACGCACTGGTCAAGGGCATCACCACGCACATCGTTGAAGACACCGAGTTGTCGCGCCAGTCCTTCAAGCGCCCGATCGAGGTCATCGAAGGCCCGTTGATGGCCGGCATGAACGTGGTCGGCGACCTGTTCGGCTCGGGCAAGATGTTCCTGCCGCAAGTGGTTAAGTCCGCCCGCGTGATGAAGCAGGCCGTGGCGCACTTGATTCCCTTCATTGAAGAAGAGAAAGGCGACAAGCCCGAGGCCAAGGGCAAGATTCTCATGGCGACGGTCAAGGGCGACGTCCATGACATCGGCAAGAACATCGTCGGTGTGGTGCTGGGCTGCAACGGCTACGACATCGTCGACCTCGGCGTGATGGTGCCGGCGGAGAAGATCCTGCAGGTCGCCCGCGAGCAGAAGTGCGACATCATCGGGCTGTCCGGCCTGATCACGCCCTCCCTGGACGAGATGGTTCACGTCGCCCGCGAGATGCAGCGTCAGGACTATCACCTGCCGTTGATGATCGGCGGCGCGACCACCTCCAAAGCGCACACGGCGGTGAAGATCGAGCCCAAGTACAGCAACGACGCGGTGATTTACGTCACCGACGCCTCTCGCGCCGTGGGCGTGGCGACGCAGTTGCTGTCCAAGGAACTCAAAGCCGGCTTCATCGAGAAGATCCGCGCCGAATACGTGGAGGTGCGTGAGCGCACCTCCGCGCGCAGCGCCCGCACCGAGCGCCTGAGCTACGGCGCGGCCATCGCCAAGAAGCCGCAGTTCGACTGGGCCGCCTACCAGCCGGTGAAGCCGACGTTCACCGGGGTCAAGGTGCTGGAAGACATCGACCTGAACGTGCTGGTGGATTACATCGACTGGACGCCGTTCTTTATTTCCTGGGACCTGGCCGGCAAGTACCCGCGCATCCTCACCGACGAAGTGGTGGGCGAAGCGGCCACCTCGCTGTTCAAGGACGCCCAGGAGTTGCTGCGCAAACTGATCGACGAGAAGCTGATCCGCAGCCGCGCCGTATTCGGCTTCTGGCCGGCCAATCAGGTTGACCACGACGACATTCAACTGCTCGACGATAACGGCGCGCCATTGGCCAAGCTGCATCACCTGCGCCAGCAGATCATCAAGACCGACGGCAAGCCGAATTTCTCCCTGGCCGATTTCGTCGCGCCCCAGGGCAGCGGCGTCACCGATTACGTCGGTGGCTTCATCACCACCGCCGGCATCGGCGCCGAAGAGGTGTCGAAGGCGTACCAGGACAAGGGCGACGACTACAACGCGATCATGGTCAAGGCATTGGCGGATCGTCTGGCCGAGGCCTGCGCAGAATGGCTGCACCAGCAGGTGCGCAAAGAGTATTGGGGTTATGCCCGCGATGAGCAGCTGGGCAACGACGAGCTGATCAAGGAGCAATACACCGGCATCCGCCCTGCCCCCGGCTACCCGGCCTGCCCGGATCACACCGAGAAAGGCGTGCTGTTCGACCTCCTCGACCCGGCCCAGGGCGACGGCAAACCCGGCGTCAGCGGCGTGTTTCTCACCGAGCACTACGCGATGTTCCCGGCAGCGGCGGTCAGCGGCTGGTACTTCGCCCACCCGCAGGCGCAGTACTTTGCCGTGGGGAAAGTGGACAAGGATCAGGTGGAAAGCTACACCGCGCGCAAGGAGCAGGATCTGAGCGTGACCGAACGCTGGCTGGCGCCGAACCTGGGGTATGACGAGTAATCACGGCCCAGTCATTTTCGGCTGAACTGGATTCGGCCACTGCAGGACCTGTGGGAGCGAGCTTGCTCGCGAATACGGCATTCCAGATGCTGAAATAGTCGGCGGATTGCCGTCCTATATCGCGAGCAAGCTCGCTCCCACACCGCTATGTTTGCTCTGCGGCAGCGTAGCGTCTCAATCAAAGAAAATCTGCGACGGTGCTGGCCAATTAACGATTCACCCGGGCACTCGCTGGCTGTGATTTTCGCTCCACCGCAAATGTTTATCCTGCGGTTGCAGGATCAACGTCAGCTGGTTGAACAGATGAATGTCGGCGTACTGCGCAAAGAAGCGGTTGAGCAGCTCACCAAACAGGCAGATGTCCCCTTCCCCCGCGAAATGGCCTGCCTCCAGCGTGACTTCAATGTCCACACCGCGCAGCAGAAAGCCGCCCTCAAAACGTTCAATCAGGTGATGACGAACCTCGATGATCGACTGTAACCGGCGCCGGTTCAGCGCACTGTCGGTCCAGTCGTAAAGCGCCAGCGTATTGCGCAAGACCTCGGCACTGTCGAGCAAGGGCAGAAAGCTGGAGCCCAGGTGACTGAGAACACGCCAATGAAAACGATCTTTGTCGGGGGCGTAACAGGGCATCGTCGGCGCACAGAGGTTGCGCACCGTCAATGTCCGCCGACTGGACTGCGCAGGCTGGTCCAGCACTGTTTCTGCCAGCGCCATTCGCGGCAGCTCGCCGTTGGTGCCCGTCAACTGCAGTGTCAGGCGGTGTGCCGGGTTCAAGCGGTCCTGTTCGAAACCGTCTCCTCCCAGGATCAGCCATGTGTCGTGGGACCCATCTGGCGCGGGTTTGAGCCGGGTATGGAAATAGCGCTCCGGACCGTCGTCGCGCAGCATGCCGCCCCTGTGCTGAAAATGGCTGAAGGGCACATACTCGTGCCGCGCAGCACGCTTGCCCGCAATTACGCTGTCCACGGAATAGATGTCCGTGTCGGCATCCTCCACCTGCACTGGCCGCAGCCGGTAATCGGTCTGTAAGGGATCGAGGGCCAGAGGGTCCGCCTCCAGGGCAAACAGATTAATGACCGGCACGGCGTGAAGACGGACGTGCTCTGCACTGAGCGCGAACCCGCGGGGCCAGGGTTGACCGAGCACCACTTCAAGCTCTAACGCCTTTGTGTTGGCGTCCAGTTTCACCTGCTCCAGGCCCTTGATCGTGAGGAACATGAATTTCTCGGGGAAGCTGAAATACTCCAGCAATAACGGGCAGCCGCTGAAACGGTCATCGCCCTGAGGCCAGAGGCGATCCTCGTCACCGAAGCCCTTGGGGCTGAATTTGACGGCGACCTCCTCGCGTTCCGAGCCTCCCCTGCGCAGATAGACCTTGCGGGCATTGAGCGCCAGCGCCTGGTGCAAGGCGCTGGCCACGGGCGCGCTGGCATTCAGGTACAACGGCAGGTTGCGCAGGTCCATCGTGTCCCATTGCAACAGCTTGCCCCGGGAGAAACGCAGCCTGATCACCGAGCGGCCATCCGCCTCCTGTCCAACCTCCACGGCATCGAGGGACAGCGCACGCAGCGTCAGGTCCTGAGTGGTGGTGTAACGGCAGCGAGTCCCCTGTGGGCCGACCGGTCGCGAGCGCACCTCGAAGCCTTTGCGGAGGGTCTCGCAGGTCTTCATCTCATGGATGTCAGGCGAGAACTCAACGATCGACAGCGACGGAATCATGCGCAGATACTGCGGCCTGACCAGCCCGACCAAGCCCTCGGTCAATTCCGGCAAATCGTCGTCGAGCTTTTCCCGCAATCGCCCCATGAGAAACGCAAAGCCCTGGAACAGCTGCTCGACCGCGGGGTCCTGCGCCCCGGGTCTGTCCAGATTCAACGCGGCGGCGCGGTCGGGAAATGCTTCGGCGTACTCTTTAGCGGCTTCGCGCAGGTAGCGCATCTCGGCGTCGAAGTAGGCCAGCGTCGGGTTGTCCTTGCTCATGGCAGATGTCCTTGTCTTGGGTGTCTCGGGTGTTGAAAAACATCCTGCCTGCTCAGCCGGCGCTGGCTTCCGGCAACGAGGTGATTAATGCGCAGCCACACTCACAGAGGTCGTCGTGGAACGCGATGGGTACGCCGTCGTCGCTGTAGCCTGAGTTGCCCTGGGCAATGCGGGTGGTGCCATGGCCTGGCAACGGGCAAAGCACGATGTCGCCTACGCGCGCTGCGCCAATGCCTTCGAAGATCATTGCGTCCGAGCCGGTTTTGACGATGCCGCCGCCGGTGGTGGTGTCGCCGATGCGGATGATGCCTTTCATGGTTGATTCCTTTTGCTAAGAAATGTAAGTGATTCATGGCTTCAGCGAAGCCAGGCAAAGACTAAGACTGCTGTTACAAACGTAAGACTTATCCAAAGTGGGTAGGGCCGCTAAGTCCCCCATCCACTAATAAAATTCAGCGTTGGGAACTTACTATTTCTCAAGAGCCTATAGCTTGCGCCCCCTCTGATGAGATAGAAGACTCCGTCAACGTCTGCAATATGGAAGTCGGTAGAAGCGGCACCTATAAACTTGCTTACCCCATGACGATGAAAATAAAGAACGTCTTCACCTAGCTGGGCTACAACCCCTTTTACGTTGGCCGATGCCAAAACCTCACGAAATGACCAGCAAGAATGAATCACCCCGCTCGCAGAAACGTCGCACGGAAGTAAAATCTTTGGCTCTCTAAAATCAGCCGCTCCAATATTTATTTCATCTCGGAACGAAACACTACCACTTTTAGATATATAGAAAGTCTTCCATTGCGCATCTGTACCAAAAGGAAAAATAACCTTGAAAGTTCTGGGGTCAGCACCATCCAAACGTTGACCTCTGAAGTAGACGCCATCGTTCGTGACGCTATATTGCTTGATCTGCGCGTTCTGCCAAGGAAGGTACGCTTCGGAGGACTGAGAAAGCGGCTTGTAGTCTGAGCGAAACCAGATCATATCATCCTTATAATCACTGGGAGATCCTATAAGTCTATCGCGGGCTACTGAGAGCTCATACAGAGTTCCCTGAGTGTATAGATACCGCTTAGCTTTGTGAGAAAACATATACATGCCAGGGGAAACTTTATTTTCAAAACGAACCAACTTGTAAGCCGACAAAAAAACCACATCGTTACCTAACGCGGCGAAAACCCCACCCTCTGCCTGAAGGAGCTGAGTTAGGTCATCCGTCTCGCAGACAGTGAAAGCCTCCGGACATTTAGAGGGTTCGAGCAAGCGAAACAGAGTGAGATCGACATCACCCAGGCTTTGCCCGCCAACAAAGGTCATATCCCCGGTACGAAAGACACTTACAAAGCTCCACAATTCATGGTCACCTAATGGAAAGATAACCGAGAAGTCTTTGGGGTCGGCCCCTTCCAACAACCGTCCTTCGAAATACACACCCTGTTCGCCCACGGCATATTTGTTGAATTGTTTTTTTTGCCAGTCCAACAGTCCGGATTCTGTGGCTTCTAAAACCCTGAACGCAGGCGACAGCTTTTCTACCTTGGTTAACTTTCGACGCTCTACTGTCCGAATGTAGCCCTTCATCTCCAGCAAACACTTAAAGCTAGTTAAGTTGGCAACTATCGAAAAATACCCAAACCCGCAGTTTTTTTCAGGTGAATACTCTCGCTCCTCCCAATACACCTGCCCTTTTCTGACCCTGTAATCACCTGCGAGTAACTGATCATAGGGCAGACAACTGTTCATCGCGCCCCGCCCGTTTTCCCGCTCTTCGCAGACTGGCATTTTGCTGTAGAGCTCAAACAACCCTGTGGTCAGCAGCATTGTTGCGGACAGCAGGAAGAACGCCTTCAGAACCCACTTCTTCATGCCAGCCTCCACCAGACCCGTACCGGGCCTTCGTGCTCGCTCTTGGCAAGCGGCCAGATTCGGTCGCGGTAGTAGCACATGCGCTCGACAGGGAAAACGTCTCCTTGCTCGAAGTGACGAACAATCGGCTGGCCGTCGGGGGTGTGCAGTTCCCGGTGCACGACCACCTGCCACCAACCACTGACCGGGCACTTGGTCCCGGCGACGCATTGGTCGGCCGACAGGTCTGCCTGGCTGAAGCCCTTGGCGCCCGGCATCGGTCTGCCGGTGACGGGGTCGATTTTCAGGTCCCGGGTCAGGCGCTGAATTAACTCCGGCGAAGGCTTTTCCGGCGGGACATTGGCTTCGCGGGCTTCCAGCCATTGCAGCTTGCCGTCCCACGGCGGCAGCTTGGCCGGGGGCAGCGGGAGGATTTCGTTGATTTCGGGGACTTTTGGGTGGGCGTAGGAGTAGTCGGCGAGGATGCTCCAGATTTTGTTGTAGCGCTCGGCGCGGTCGAGATCTTTGTCGAGAGCCAAGTAATGCAACTCATCGGTCGGCTCCGGACCTCGAAAACTGTCATCCAGCCATCCTGCGGAAGTTTCATCGCCTGCGGCGACGCCGAGCTGAAATGCCTCAAGCGCGTCTCGGTATTGCCGCCTACCTTGGAGATTGACTGCTAGCTCCAGCGCTGCATCTCCATGCCCTTGCTCAGCCGCACACCGACGCATCTGCCGCGCGACATCGGGCGCTCTGCTGCTCGGCGCCAGCGCATCGCCAATCTCGTATTGAGCTTGGGCACTTCCTTCGTCGGCCGCCTTGCGCAAAAAGCGCAACGACATCTCCATATCTGGTTTCAAATCGGCAATACCGTTTTTCAAAAATAGCGACACGAAGTAGTAACCCGTGGCTACGTTTGCATCGATCAGGTCTTGACTGAAGCGCAGGTGCTCGTAGCCCCGGAGTTTGTATTTCCCGCGCAGGCTGCCGTTCTGCAGGTTGATATTGGCCTTGGTATGACCATTCTCAGTGGCGATACGGTACAGCCGACTAATTTCAAGGTCGGTATCCGGGTCTTGTTTCAGCTGGTTGTTCTTCTCCAGCCAGCGGGCGTACTGGAACAGCACATCGCTGTCAGCACTCCCCGGAGTTAGCGTTTCGTGTTTGCAAGTAAAGGCCAGGTTGTCCTTAATTGCAGCGAGGGATTTCATCGGGATGTCCTTGTCCGGTAGTGGTCGTAACCCGTTGCCGTTGTCGCAGGCAGTCATGGCTAGGCAGGCAAGCAGCAGTAAGCGGCGCATCAGTCGAGGTTCGTCAGCGTGGCGGGGGAGTAATGAAATTCGACGAGGGGAGCGCAAGGTTGCTTACCCTTCTCGTCTGCGCGGAGGTCCTTATTTTTCTTGATGATTTCCTGCCAGGCCTTGAACGCAGCTTTCGGCTGATCCTGGATCCCCTTCCCCGCCGTATGCAGATCCCACAACGTCCGCCTCAACGCCTGAGTTTCACTCGCCCACTCATGGGCAATATTCAATTCGCTATCAACCTGCATGCTGCGGGTGTTGATGTTGGCGGAGCCATGGGTGGTAAACACGTCGTCGACGATCATCAACTTGGAATGGATGTACACCGGCATCCAGTTACCGGGAAGTGAGTCGGGCGCCACCAGCGAGCAGATATGCACTTTGAGGTTGGGGATGTCCTCGGGCTTGAGGACTTCCTGTTCGATGGCCTTGATCTGGCCTTCGAGCACGGCCCGCCGGAAGGCCGCCGCGCTTTCGGCGTCGCGCTGCTTTTGCAGGGCCTTTTCACTCATCTCGCTATTTGGCCCGGTCAGCAAATGGCTCACAAAGGTCATCGCCTGGTCCGCGATCAATTCGCTCAGGTCCTGCTCCTGCGCGGCGGCTTTTGCCTTTGCAGCCTCGATGCGCTGCAGTTGGGTGATTTTCGGCATGGTGTCAGCGCGCCCCAGGCTGTCGAGCATGCGGTGAGTGTTGACCGTGCCTTTGCCGATGCCGTCGTCGGTCACGTTGGTGATCACGAACAGGTGCAATGCGCCGTGCTTGCCGGGGTCGCGTCCGCCCTGGGTCTGGGCGATGGCGGCCTTCTTGATCATTTCGGCCAGGGGCGGCCAGCGAAAGTACTGGTTTTCGATGTAGATGAAGCCCGTGGCGTTGTTCACCGCTTGCAGATAAAGCGTCTCGATGTCGCGTCGGCCTTCCTGGGCCTGGGTGCGCAGGATCTGGGCGAAGTGCCGCTGCTCGTTCGGCGGGCATTTCAGGCGTTTGCCCAGGGCCATGGCGTCGCGAGTGGTCATCAGGTCTTCGCCCGTCGCGTCGAACCAGGCGGTGGCGAAGTTGTGATGCAGGTGTTCCAGAATCGGCCCGGCCACCTGGCTGGAAATGTCCTGACGCGGCGTGTCACCCCGAGGCCCGGCATTGGGCGCGGGATTATTGGCTTTGTCGCGCTTGAGCGCCGAGTGCCGATCCGTGTCCCAGTACTCGTCGAGGGTGTTGTGGCCCATGACGAAACCCACCGCGTGTTCGGGTGCTTCATAGTCCACCAGCACGGTTTTTTGGTGGTGTGTAGCGGCAGCACCGAGGACTCCTAAGGTACTGGCACTCAGATTCGGGTCGGCGCTGTGGTACCGGGCCTGGTGAATGATCTCGGCGCGGTCGAACAGGCTGAAGCCGCGACTGGCAAATGCAGGCCTGTCCAGGTCACGCCATAACGGCATAGGAATGCCTGCGATAGAACACATCGCGAACCACTTGCGGTCATAGGCGTATTGATCATCGGTGGCGCTCTGCATCTTGCGATCGTCAATCGGCAACCCCCGCTTCCCCGGCAAGTTGGCCTCACCCGCCACCCCTGCGGCGTTGAAAGGCGCCTCCCAGCCCAAAACGCGTACCTTTACGCCCTGTTTAGCCTTCTGCATGAGCAGTTCGCCGATGCACGGCTCATGGCATGCCACCCCGTCCTTGCTGGACGGCATCGGCACCTCGGCAGTGCAGACCGGATTGGATTGCTGACGAATGAAATACATCGACGGCTGAAAGCCCCAACAAATGATATCGACCGAACGTGTCGCGCTTGCAATGGCACGGTGCACGGCACCAAAGGTCTCTTCGCCGTTCACCAGCGGCATGTACGTCGTCAAAGCTGGCGGGTACTCAGAGTCCTGCACGAACCAGGGGGGCGTCAGAGTCACGGTGTCGGTTTCTTGAAACGATACGGGCGCGACGATTTCGGGCTGCGTCATGGGGCCTCCTCTTCCTGATCGGCGGTGTTATTCAGCACGGCGGCATACTGCGTGCGGTGGTCGGTATGTGAAGCCGGCTGATTGACCGGGGTGTCGGTCGCAGAACGGTGGTTTTGAAGGCCCTGATTGGCCAGCCTTCCCTGCTCGGGATGGCTGTAAGCGGTCACGGCGGGAATGCGGTAGCTGACGCCGTTGGCCATTTCCAGCCGGTATTCCTGCGTCGTCGGCTGATGATCAACCTCGACGTGCCCGCTGCCGTCCATGACGCCCTCGGTGATCAGTCCGCCATCGGCATAAAGCTTGTAGGGCATGTGAGTCCAGCTGCTGCCAAGGTTGGGCGTTGCGGCCAGCTTCAGGCGCAGGGACTGGCGGGTCAGCTGTTTCGGGGAGTCGGGATGGTCGGCAGCCATGGTCGCGCCGCCCTTGAGGAACTGAAAAGTCGAAGCCTTCAGTAGATGGTCGCCTGCCGTCCCCGACTCGATAAGGCCCTGCTCCAGCGTCAGGTAGCTGCCTGCGGCGTTGAGCACGATCTTCTTCTTGGCGACGATGTGGATTTCGTCTTCGGTGCTGGTGATGCTCAGGCCTTGCCGGGCCAGCAACTCCAGCGTGTCGTTCTGCGCCTGCACGGTGACCGGCCCTTGATTGGCGATCAGCTTGATGCCCAGCTGGCGCACGAACAGGCTCAAGCCTTTGCCGACCCCGATGAACATCCGCTTGACCACGCTGATGTCGGCTTCGCCGCCGGCGTTGAGCATGAGGTTGTCGTGGGCCGCCAGTTGCAGGTGCTTGCCGCTGGTGAGGGCAATCCCTTGGGGCGCGCTGAGCAACAACACGGCGGATTTGAGCTGTTCGAGATTCTGCTCAAGCAAGTCCACTTGCGCCTGAACGCCGGCGGGCTCGGCCCTGCTCGCCTGGGCATCCTGGGACAGCCCTTGCAGTTGCTCCACCGCGTGATGCAAGTGGGCAATCGCCGCTGCCATCTCCAGCTGTTGCCCCTGGGCGGCGGCCTGTTCATCGGCGCTGATGAACAGCCCTTTGCCGCTGCGAATCGCTCCCCACCCATCGGTGCGCAGTTCGAAGCCTTCGCCGCGCTTGTCCTTGTTGGCATCCACCAGATGCCCCAGATTCAGCTGGCTCTTGCCGCTGTGGTCAGTACTGAGCTTGACGTGCTCCTTGCCACGCTCGTCTTCCATGCGCAGTTTGTTGTTGGCGGGGGTGCGCAGCACATTACGGGTGAAGTCCCGGTCCGCCAGGGTCACCGGGTCGGGATGCCGGTCGTCGTGCAAGGCATGGGCGATGTAGGGCCGGTCGGGGTCGCCATGCTCAAAGGCCACGGCCACTTCGGTACCGGCAATCAGCGGCAGGTGCAGGCCGTGGGTGTCGCCGGCGTAGGCCCGGGCCAGACGCAGCCACGCGCTTTCTTCACCGGGCTCCCAGGGATCACGGTCGAACAGGAAGTTGACCTTGTAGCGACCTTCCTTGTCGATGTGGCTGTAGGGGTCGTTGGCGATGACGCTGGTGACACGGGCGGCAACGGTGCCGGCGAGCTGCGGCTTGCGCGGCACCGGGGGACGGAAGCAAACGGTCTCGCTGAAGGGAATGGCCACGAAGGCGACTTCCAGACTGCGGTCCCGGGCGGCGCGCAGGCTCACGCCGGTAATAACGGCGCCGGGCTCGAAGGCGTTGGGGGCACCGCCCGTGACGTCGAGGATTTGCCCCAGCGCCAGGGTCGCACTGCTGCTGACGCCGGTTAAACGCGTCTGGGCATTGAGATAACGTTCGTGGCGCAGCCGGCCATAGAAGAAACCGCTTTCGCTTATAAGGTCTTCGTCCTGATCCCGTGCGTCGCCCAGCACGGTATAGGGTTCGGCATAGTGATAGGCCTCGCCGTAGGTGGTGGTGGCGCGGCGGCTCTGGTCCACCTCGCCGTCGAGCCAGGCATTGGCATCCCGTGGGTCGTAGGCACGAAAGTGAATGCGCTTTTCCACCACGCAATGGTCGGATTGCAGCTGCCACACAGCGTCCTGGTCATGGCTGTCCAGGCCCGAGGGCGAGCGACACGGCACCGTGATTTGCGGCCATTGGTAATGGCGCTGATCGTCGTTGAATTCGATCACGTCGATATCGAGACGGGCGTCGTGGGCGAAACGAAACCAGATGCCCACCTCGGCCAGCAGCCGTGAGATGAACGCCAGATCGCTTTCGCCGAATTGCATCACTTGCTCGCGCCGGGGATAGTCACGGACGAGCTTGAAGCGGAAATCATGGCCTTCCATGCCGTGGCGACTGCGCAGAATGCTGTCGACAATCTCCGGCACCGACCTCTGTTGGTAGATGCGGTACTGGTGCCCGCGGGACAGCAGCGCCAGCCGCGGTTCAAGGGTGACTTCGTAACGCGCCTCGTCCCTGGAGGCTGACAGGCATTTGAAACCGGTGACCACGCCACACAGGGTGCGCAGCGGGGGTACGGCGGGTAACGGCAAACCGCCCGTGGCGCTGGGGAGCTCGTGGGGCGCGGTGTGCAGCGTGAACTGCGCGGCTTTGCCGAGCATGTGACCGGCGCCAATATCCTGAACCGTCGAGGTGAACTCGATGACGTAGGTGAACGGCTGGCTGAGGTGTTCTTCGCCCGTGAACGTCAGCACGTCGAGGTCGGCATTCAAGTCGTCGACGCGCAGGGTGTGACGGCTGTGGTCAAAAAAGGCCGGGAGTGAGTCCGTCATGGTCAGACGCCCCTCACGACAAGCTCGTCGACCATGTTGGCGAGCGTACGATTCAGGAACCACCACAGGACTACCAGCGCGAGTCCCGCGATTGCCAGGTGCAGGAGTGGAGAACGTAGCCACCAGGGGAATGTGCGGACAGGGCCTCTGGCGTCAATCCAGGTCGGCCGCACCGGGAACAGTTGAGGCCCTGCCAGTGCGTCCAGCTGGTTTTTCAGAACCATGCGCTCTTCGTCATCCAGCGATCGATAACCGCCCAGAAATCCCAGCATCATCACCCGCTGGAATAGGGTCACGACGTGCATGTCCGGCGCAGGCTCGCGCAGCACTTCCCGCATTTGCTCATGCAGGATTTCACCCGCTCGATGGTGCCCGCAGAAGCGGGCCTGCAACGATTCGTTGATCCATATCTGTCGGACGCCGTCCCCGACGTTGGTCAACACGGCTTCATCAAGCAGCGCGCATTGCGCATGGATGATCAAGTCCATACTGCGCTGGCTCATGCCTGCTTCCTGCAATGCGCTGCGCGCGCCTTCAACTTGGGCAATACACGTCTCGCGCAATGTTTTGCTGTCGGTCATGGTGCGACCGTGACGCAGTTCAACCGCCAGCAAATAGGTATCCTGGAAGATAAGGTCTACATTAATCGGCACAATACCGGAGGACTCATGACTTATTGAATTCATAGGTAACACCGAGAGCATTTTCAGGATTGAATGATTAATCGATCACTCAGGCGATAACGTGACCCCGGCCCACATCAATGAAGTGCGCGCAGGGAATAAAGAATATTGCGTCTACGGATTTGCCGTCCGTTTGGACACTGGATATTTTGATGGCGGAAATTGGCGTGTGCGAGCATGGACAACGCGGCCCCGGCAGCCTGCCCTTCGGCCCCACAGCCTTGGGGCCGCAGCTACGTTGCCCAGATCCCACCCGACGTTGAGGAGCAAGGCTAATGACTGAAAAATTAAAATGCTACCCACCTTTTCACATCAAGAAACTTCTTACAAATATCAGGAGCGATCCTACGGAAAGTTCTGACACGTTAAGTGAAAAGAATCTGAAGCCAGAATTTAAAGTCAGCTAAAGCCAGCACTGTGAACGCCAACACCAACCGCGAGGATTTATAGCCATCGGTGGGCTGCCCGAATATACATTCTGTTTAATCGAACGCTGACCCATCATTTAAATTTTACATGCAGGCCCTTTAGCCGATTCAGCCGGAAACACCTGAGTATTAAATCGTGAGGGCCGAAGTATGAAGACTGGAAACGGCAAAGCGATCGGCGGATAACCGCGCTTACAAGGCGAGCAGCCTTATAAAGAACGGCATAGGGTGCCCTTCGGAGCCGACTTGATGGCGAACCCGATTTCACAGACGCCGTTGCAGTGACTGCATGAACGGGTTCGCCAGCAGCAGGCCTACAGATAGGTGGAGGTTATCGCTACTGGTGCGTCACCCAGAACACCACCGCCCCCACCACCAGCACGACAATGAACAGAATGGCCCATGCATCCACATGGCTTTCGGATTTGGCAACTTTCGGTTGATTTCGCATTGCATCGCCTTTTGTCTGTTTTATGGGTGATCGCAAAACTCGCGGACCAGCGACAGGGGTCGTCGGCCATTGCCAGAGTAAAGTCGAGCCATGCCCTTATCACAAGTGAGGTTATGCCGGACCGACGTACTGCTTAGCACTTTTGGTTCTGTGCATATACTCAAACATCACTTTTGCGCATATCTGCAAACTGGTAACCTCCCCCGGCTCCGCAAGGAGTGCGCGGCCGTGCGCGCAGATTTGTTCGGTAGCCTGAAAGCAGACGACAACGCATCGCCTTTCCGGCTGGCCCAGCAGCAGTGAACCGCCTGAGAACAGGACCACCATGTACGTATACGACGAGTACGATCAGCGGATCGTCGAGGACCGCGTCAAGCAGTTCCGCGACCAGACCCGCCGCTATCTGGCCGGCGAGCTCAGCGAAGAAGAGTTCCGCCCGCTTCGCCTGCAAAACGGCCTCTACATCCAACGCTTCGCCCCGATGCTGCGCGTCGCTGTGCCTTACGGCCAGCTGACCTCGCGCCAGGCCCGCATGCTGGCGAAGATCGCCCGTGATTACGACAAGGGCTACGCGCACATCAGTACCCGCCAGAACGTGCAGTTCAACTGGCCGGCACTCGAAGACATCCCCGACATTCTCGCCGAACTGGCCACCGTGCAGATGCACGCGATCCAGACCAGCGGCAACTGCCTGCGCAACGTCACCACGGACCAGTTTGCCGGCGTCTCTGCCGACGAGCTGGTGGACCCGCGCCCCTGGTGTGAAATCGTCCGTCAGTGGACGACGTTCCACCCGGAATTCGCCTACCTGCCGCGCAAGTTCAAGATTGCGATCAACGGCTCGGCCTCCGACCGCGCTGCCATCGAAGTTCACGACATCGGCCTGGAGCCGGTGAAGAATGCTGCCGGCGAGCTGGGCTTCCGCGTGCTGGTCGGCGGTGGCCTTGGCCGTACGCCGGTGGTGGGTGCGTTCATCAACGAGTTCCTGCCTTGGCAGGACCTGTTGAGCTACCTCGACGCCATCCTGCGCGTGTACAACCGCTACGGCCGTCGCGACAACAAGTACAAGGCGCGCATCAAGATTCTGGTCAAGGCGCTGACCCCTGAAGTGTTCGCCGAGAAGGTCGAGGCCGAAATGGCTCACCTGCGCGGCGGCCAGACCACGCTGACCGAGGCCGAGGTGCATCGCGTTGCCAAACACTTCGTCGATCCGGACTACAAGGCACTGACCGATTACAGCGCCGAACTGGCTCAGCTGGATCAACAGCACCCCGGTTTCGCACGCTGGCGCTCGCGCAACGTCCTGGCCCACAAAAAGCCGGGCTACGCGGCCGTGACCCTGTCGCTGAAACCGACCGGCGTGGCGCCGGGCGATCTCACCGACAAGCAACTGGACGGCATCGCCGACCTTGCCGACCGCTACAGCTTCGGTGAACTGCGCACGTCCCACGAGCAGAACGTGATTCTGGCCGACGTCGAGCAGAGCCAGCTGTTCGCGATGTGGGGCGAACTGCGCGAGCAAGGCTTCGCAACGCCGAACATTGGCCTGCTGACGGACATCATCTGCTGCCCGGGCGGCGATTTCTGCTCCCTGGCCAACGCCAAGTCGATCCCGATTGCCGAATCGATCCAGCGTCGTTTTGACGATCTCGATTACCTGTTCGACATCGGCGAGCTGGACCTGAACATTTCAGGCTGCATGAACGCCTGCGGCCACCACCACGTGGGCCACATCGGCATTCTCGGCGTGGACAAGAAAGGCGAAGAGTTCTACCAGGTGTCCCTGGGCGGCAGCGCCAGCCGCGACGCCAGCCTGGGCAAGATCCTTGGCCCATCGTTCGCTCAGGACGTCATGCCGGATGTGATCGAGAAGCTGATCGACGTCTACGTTGAGAAACGCAACGAAGACGAGCGCTTCATCGACACCTACCAGCGTATTGGCATCGACCCTTTCAAGGAGCGCGTCTATGCAGCGAATCATTAAGAACAACGAGGTCATCGACGAGACCTGGCACCTGCTGCCCAAGGACACAACCTTCGACAGCCTGTCCAACTGCGACGACCTGATCGTGCCGCTGACCCTGTGGCGCGAGCATGCCCATGCGCTGAAAGCCCGCGACGGCGGCCTGGGTGTCTGGCTGGACAGCGACGAGGAAGCCGAAGAAATCGGCGACGACGCGGACCAGTTTCAGGTCATTGCCCTGAACTTCCCGGCGTTCACCGACGGCCGCAGCTACTCCAATGCGCGCTTGCTGCGTGACCGCTACGGTTACAAGGGCGAGCTGCGGGCGATTGGCGATGTGTTGCGCGATCAGCTGTTCTACCTGCACCGCTGCGGGTTCGATGCGTTCGCCATTCGTGCCGACAAGGATCCGTACGAGGCGCTGGAAGGTCTGAAGGACTTTTCCGTGACCTATCAGGCTGCCACCGACGAGCCGCTGCCGCTGTTTCGGCGGCGTTGAGTCGCTGCTGCTGATTCCGCGTTTAAACACGCTTGATAAGAAGCCCCGGTTTCGCGAGAAGCCGGGGCTTTTTAATTCAGCTGAATCAAGGTGCAAGCGCCGTCAATCTTGCGGTGTAGGGTCCGACGCCTTCCCGGCTAAAGCCGGTCCTACATTCGTGTTCACTGTAAATCTCAATAGCTGCACGGCTGCATTTAGTGGGACCGGCTTCAGCCGGGAAGAGGTCAGTGTGAGCGCTATCAATGTCGCGCCTGTTCGGGCCCCTTCCCGGCTAAAGCCGGTCCTACAATGGGTTCATGCAGCCTTCACGCGATGCGCTCAAGGGATCAGTCACCAGAACCGCTGCTGCGTCAGCTTGCCCCACCACCCTGTCACCAGGTGGTCAACCGAGGTGCTCGCGGCGATGCCAACCCGCTGTTGCAGGCTCTTGCGTTCGGCGTAGTGCAGGTGGAACACCTCGGCGGTCTTGGCTTTCTCCGACAGGTATTCATCGCTGGTCTTCAGCTCATCCACCAGCAGTTTGTCCTTGGCCGCGATGCCCAGCCAGATCTCGCCGGTGGCGACTTCGTCGATCTGCAACTGCGGGCGGTAGCTGGCGACAAAGTTCTTGAACAGCTCGTGGGTGATGTCCAGATCTTCCTGGAATTTCTCACGGCCCTTCTCGGTGTTTTCGCCAAACACCGTCAGCGTGCGCTTGTACTCGCCGGCGGTCAGCACTTCGAAATCGATGTCATGCTTTTTCAGCAGACGATTGACGTTGGGCAGTTGAGCCACCACGCCGATCGACCCGAGGATTGCGAACGGTGCACTGATAATACGGGTACCGATGCACGCCATCATGTAGCCGCCGCTGGCCGCGACCTTGTCAATGCAGACGGTCAGCGGAATGCCCGCCTGACGAATCCGCGCCAGCTGCGACGACGCCAGACCGTAGCTGTGGACCATGCCGCCGCCGCTCTCCAGGCGCAGCACCACTTCATCCTTGGGGGTGGCGAGGGCCAGCAGCGCGGTGATCTCGTTGCGCATGTTCTCGGTGGCCGAAGCCTTGATGTCACCGTCAAAGTCGAGCACGTAGACCCGCGACTTGACCTCGGTGGACTTCTTGTCCTTCTTCAGCTCCTTGGCCTGGGACTTGCGCAGCGCCTTGAGCCGCGCCTTGTCCAGCAGCGAACCTTCGAGGCGATCACGCAGCCCTTTGTAGAAGTCATTGAGTTTGGTGACGTGCAACTGACCGCCTGCGCCACGGCGCCCGCGACCGCGCATCGACGCGATGACCACCAGCACCACAATGATCGCGATCACGATGGTGACGGTCTTTGCCAGGAAGCTGGCGTAATCGAAAATGAACTCCACAGAAACTCCTTACCGGTACAGCAGACCCTCGGCAGAGGATCGCGAATGGGGCCAAGCATACCGGCGCGCCGGTGGCCGAGCCAGTGACGCGACGGCGAATACGGGACAGATCGGCCAATTCAAACGAGCGTATGTTTTTTCATTGACAGACCGCGGGCCGTCCTCATAACCTCCCAGCACTTTCAACGTGCCAGGGTGAAGCGGTCGTGGGCAGCATCTATCTCATACGACATGGCCAGGCCTCGTTTGGTGCGGACGATTACGACGTCCTGTCGCCTACCGGTTTTCGTCAATCGGAAATCCTCGGCGCACACCTCGCCCAGCTGGGTCTGAACTTCGACCGCTGCATCAGTGGCGCCTTGTTCCGCCAGTGCCACACGGCCGAAACGGTGATCGCCCAGCTCAACGCCGCCGGCCTTGTCACCCCCGAACTTGAAACCGACATCGCCTTCAACGAATTCAACGCAGAAGGCGTGATCCGCGCGCTGCTCCCGGCGATGCTGGATGAAGAACCGGACGCCTTCGAGATCATGCGCGACGCGGCCAACAACCGCGCCGAGTTCCAGCGCCTGTTCGCCGCGATCATCCGCCGCTGGCTGGTGGGCGATCACGACGCCGCCGCCCTGCAGAGCTGGCAGGCCTTCGTCGAGCAGGTCGAAGCCGGCCTGAGCGGCATCCTCGACAGCGCCGGGCCAAGCGACCGCATCGCCGTGTTCACCTCCGGTGGCACCATCACCGCCCTGCTCCACCTGATCACACAGATGCCGGCCACCCAGGCTTTTGAACTGAACTGGCACATCGTCAACACCTCGCTCAATCACGTGAAGTTCCGTGAGCGCGAGGTGTCCCTGGCTTCCTTCAACAGTTACGCGCACTTGCAACTGATGAAGGCGCCGGAGCTCATCACCTATCGCTGAGCCCGGCCAATCGCACTCGCAAAGTGCTCATCACCACTCATATAAAAGGATCACACCATGAGCTCCGTAGAAAACGCCGTCCACGCCATGAAAGCCAAGTTCAACCCAGCCGCTGCTGCGGGCCTGGACCTGGTGTTCGGTTTCCGCATCGACGAAACCAAGAACTTCTCCCTGATCGTCAAGGACGGCACCTGCGAATTGCAGGAAGGCGAGAACCCGGACGCGCAGGTCACCCTGGTGATGGACGGCGAAACCCTGGAAGGCATCGTCAGCGGCGAGACCGACGGCATGCAGGCGTTCATGGGCGGCAAACTGCGCGCTGAAGGCGACATGATGCTGGCGATGAAACTGAGCGAGCTGTTTCCTTCCTGAGGACGCACCGCCGTTGCGAAAGAACCGAAGCTGCCCGGCTTCGGTTTTTTTTCGTCCGGGCGACGTGCAAGACAGCGCCTCCCGCCTGTGAATCAGGGCGGCTGATTGCGGCGTAACACCCGCGCCAATAGCCCTTGTTCGCCAGCGCCGGAGCGCATTAGATTAGCCAATGATCCTGGCCCACCAAAATAATCTGCAGGGATACGCATGGCGCTCACCGACCAGTCCACCCCGGTTCGATCCGGCGAAGAACTCGACGCTGCATTGATCGACCCGTACCTGAAAGCCCACGTCCCCGGCCTGAGCGGTAGCGTGCAGATCAGCCAGTTTCCCGGTGGTGCGTCGAACCTGACGTACCTGCTGAAGTACCCCGAGCAGGAATTGGTTCTGCGCCGCCCGCCGTTCGGCCACAAGGCGAAAAGCGCCCACGACATGGGCCGCGAATTCCGCATCCTCAATCAACTGCGCGACGTATTCCCCTATTGCCCCAGGGCGTACCTGCATTGCACTGACGACAGCGTGATCGGTGCCGAGTTTTACGTGATGGAGCGGGTCAAGGGCATCATTCTGCGCGCGGAGTTGCCCGCCGAGCTGAACCTCGATGCCGCGCAGACCGAAACCCTGTGCAAGAGCTTCATCGATCGGCTGGTGGAACTGCATCAGGTGGATTACACCGCCTGTGGCCTCGGCGATCTGGGCAAGCCCCAGGGTTACGTTGAGCGGCAGATTCGCGGCTGGACCGAGCGTTACGAGAAAGCCCGTACCGCCGATGCGCCGAGCTGGGAAAAGGTCGCCCGCTGGCTGGACGAAAAGCAGCCGGCGGACCACCCCGTCTCCAGCCTGGTGCACAACGACTACCGCTTCGACAACGTGATCCTCGGCCCCGACAACCCGATGCAAATCATCGGCGTGCTGGACTGGGAGCTGACCACGCTCGGTGATCCGCTGATGGACCTGGGCAACAGTCTGGCCTATTGGATTCAGGCGGACGACCCCGCGCCGGTGCAACTGATGCGGCGCCAGCCCAGCCATGCGCCGGGCATGCTCACCCGTGAGCAGTTCGTGGCGTACTACGCCGAGCGATCGGGCATTGCCATCGACAATTTCGACTTTTACTACACCTACGGTCTGTTTCGTCTGGCGGGCATCGTCCAGCAAATCTACTTCCGCTTCTTCCACGGCCAGACCCAGGACAAGCGCTTCGCTCAGTTCATTCACATGAACGCCCTGCTCGAGCGCATGGCCCTGCAAGTGATTGAGCATTCCAGCCTCTGATTGCGACACGACAAGGAAAACAACATGTCCAAGACCCAACTGTTCGACCTCGATGGCAAGATCGCTTTCGTCTCGGGGGCCAGCCGTGGCATCGGCGAAGCGATCGCCAAACTGCTGGCCCAGCAAGGCGCCCATGTCATCGTCTCCAGCCGCAGGATCGACGGCTGCCAGCAGGTCGCGGAGGCGATCATTGCCGAAGGCGGCCAGGCCACCGCCATCGCCTGCCACATCGGTGAAATGGAACAGATCACAGCCGTGTTCGCGCAGATCCGCGAGCAGTTTGGCCGCCTGGACATTCTGGTGAACAACGCGGCGACCAACCCGCAGTTCTGCAACGTGCTGGACACCGACCTCGGTGCGTTCCAGAAGACCGTCGACGTGAACATCCGCGGCTACTTTTTCATGTCCGTGGAGGCCGGCAAGCTGATGCGCGAACACGGCGGCGGCAGCATCATCAACGTGGCGTCGATCAACGGCGTCTCGCCGGGGGTGTATCAGGGCATCTACTCGGTGACCAAAGCGGCGGTGATCAACATGACCAAAGTCTTCGCCAAGGAATGTGCACAGTTCGGCATCCGCTGCAACGCCCTGCTGCCGGGCCTGACCGACACCAAATTCGCCTCGGCGCTGGTGAGCAACGAGAAGATCCTCAACACCGCGTTGGCGCAGATTCCCCTCAAGCGGGTGGCGGCGCCGAGCGAGATGGCGGGGACGGTGCTGTACCTGGCGAGCGACGCGTCGAGCTACACGACGGGCGTGGCGTTGAATGTGGACGGCGGGTTTCTGTCCTGAGTCGTGGAGGCAGACCCACGCCGCTGAGGTGAAACTGAGGTGTTCCTGATGGAATAAAGATTCCATCGGGCGCCCCCAACCGCCTACATTTTCCGCACAACAACACGTCTTAAAGGACACGCTGTCATGCGCGGGAATTCTCTTCCAGAACTGGGCGTCGGCCTGATCGGCACGGGCTTCATGGGTCGGGCTCACGCCCTGGCGTTTCACAACGCACGCACTACGTTCGATCTGCCCTTCAACCTCATCCTTGTCGCGCTGGCCGATGCCGATGCTGCGCGTGCGCAACAGTGCGCAGCCAGTTGGGGGTTCCAGCGCAGCCATGACGACTGGCAACAGCTGATCAGCGATCCAGCGGTCAATCTGGTAGCGATCACCACGCCAAACCAGCTGCATTTCCCCATGGCCATGGCGGCCCTTGAAGCGGGCAAGGCAGTGTATTGCGAGAAGCCGCTGGCGGTGAGTCTGGCGCAGGCGCGGGAGATGCAGGCGGCAGCGCGCAAGGCCGGCGTGGTGACAAGGGTCGGTTACAACTACCAGCACAACCCGATCATCGGGTTGGCAAAGCAAATGATCGAGCGTGGCGAGCTGGGCCGGATCGTCAGTTTTCAGGGGGAGTTTAGCGAGGACTTCATGGGCGATGGGCTGTCGCCGTGGTCGTGGCGCTGCGAAGAGGCCCATGCCGGCGGGGCCCTGGCGGACCTCGGCAGCCATTTGCTGGCAATGGCGCGGTACCTGCTCGGCGATGTCGACGCAGTGTGCGCAGACTCGCAAACCGTGTATCCGCAACGCCCGGCCACGCGCGGCAGCGAAGAGCAACGAGCGATCAGTATCGATGACCAGACCTACGCGCTGCTGCGCTTCGCCAACGGCGCGCGAGGTACGTTCGGCAGCAGTTGGCTGAAGCACGGCTACAAGAATCACCTGAGCTTCGAGATCGGTGGCACCGAAGGGACAGTGTCGTTTGATCAGGAACGCTTGAACGAGCTGCGGCTGTACCGAACAGGATCCCCGGGACGCGACGGCTTTCAGCGGATTCTGGCGGGTCCTGCGCAACCCGGGTACGCGTCTTTCTGCCCGGCGCCGGGGCATCAGTTGGGGTACAACGAACTGAAGACACTGGAAGTGCACGACCTCATCCAGGCGCTGGGTGGGCAGGTTTCGAGCGGGACGGATTTTGCCGAAGCGATGGAGGTCGAGCGCCTGGCTACAGCGATTCGCATCGCGGCGAAGGAGATGCGCTGGGTGAGTGTGTCGGATATTTGAGTCAGGTCAGACCGAACGCCAAGGGTGTCCCCACCGGCCCCTTCCCGGCTGAAGCCGGTCCCACAATACGAGCGCGTCCCACCTGACACACCGCGTGCGCTGTCAGTGGGACCGGCTTTAGCCGGGAAGGCGTCAGGTGCCACACCGCGAGATTGAGGGTGTTCACGTTGGCCTCTTCCCGGCTGAAGCCGGTCCCACAATACTGCAGTGGTCTAATTTCCCCGGACACCTCGATAAGTGGAAAATACATTTATCGAGGAGTTC